>Ga0154020_10000008_pt1 | contig 227760 bp, 190 predicted proteins | sample Klosneuvirus_201_FD_109709 | JGI IMG/M metagenome (GOLD analysis project Ga0154020, IMG submission 109709) | Active sludge microbial communities from wastewater, Klosterneuburg, Austria - Klosneuvirus_20160825_MG | ecosystem: Engineered > WWTP > Aerobic digester > Activated sludge | place... | reverse complement strand
GACGAATAGCAAAAGCCTTTCACGACAGTGAAGGGCTTTTTTGTTTAGGAGAAGACAAAGAGCTTGCTATTTGGATTCGACGCAACAAAAAAGAACTTTTGCGACAGCAAAAAAAGGCTTTTGTTTTCGTCTTCTTCCTTTACAGATCAGCTTCTGATCATCGAAGGGAATCAAAAGTTGAATCTGGGAACGTATCGTTCCCTTTCGAAACAAAAAGGCTTTATTGTTCAAGAAATCAGATGAAGTAGTCAACATAGGTTAAGAAACCCAAAAAAGTAGCTTGATTTGATGTTTATCATGTATATACCTATTAAATATCATGATTCCACTCGGTCTTTTCTCTAATTTTGGGGGTGCCTTAAAAGCAAATCAATGAAAAAATTCTCTCTATTTCTATTGTCCGCTTATTTCTTTTCTTCGTGTGGAAAGAAAACGGAAAGCACAACGCCTGTGATCGAAAAGATCACTGAGTCGGTCTATGCATCCGGTATCATTAAAAGTCGAAATCAATATCAGGTTTATTCAACTGTTACTGGTCTTTTGCAGGAAATTTATGTCCAGGAAGGCGACTCTGTGAACATGAATGATTCTATTCTTCGTATTCAGAATATCTCATCAGATCTTAATAGAGCAAATGCAAAGCTGGCAGCCGACCTTGCAGGATTCAATGCAAATGGAGATAAACTGAATGAACTAAAAGTGAATATTGAATTCGCTTCCTCAAAAATGAAGAATGATTCTGCCATGTTCGCAAGACAACAGTCTTTGTGGTCGCAACAGATCGGCACAAAAAATGAACTTGAACAAAGGGAATTGGCCTTTAAAAATTCGGTGGCTAATTACAGAGCAGCGCTTTATCGCTTGAATGATGCCAAAAAACAACTGGAAACAAATGCATTGCAGGCTCTCAATAATCTAGAAATTAGCAATTCACAAGCGGGAGATTTTATATTAAAAAGCAAGTACAAAGGAAGAGTATACAGCATTTTAAAGGAAAAGGGAGAGTTGGTAAGTCCACAAAGCCCAATTGCTGTAATAGGAGATGCTTCTGATTTTGAGATTCAGCTGCTAGTGGATGAGTATGACATCACACGTGTCAAGCAGGGACAAAAAGTGATGATCGCATTAGACAGTTATAAGGGAAAAGTATATGAAGCAACGGTGAGCAAGATCGATCCAATCATGAATGAAAGAACAAGAACATTCAGAATCACTGCAGAATTCATATTGAAACCGGAAGTACTTTATCCTAATTTAACAGCAGAAGCGAATATTATCATTCAAAGCAAAGAGAAAGCTTTGCTTATTCCAAGAAACTACTTGATTGGTGATTCACTTGTATTAAATGAACAAAAAGAAAAGATAAGGGTTAAAACCGGCTTAATGGACTACAACAAAGTAGAGATCCTTAGTGGCATTAGTGCAGGCGAAAAGATCATCAAGCCTTAAAGATGTATAGTCTGGTCTTTAAAATAGCGATCTCCTTGCTGAAAGCAAGACTGAAACAAACAGTTGTTGCTGCCGTTGGTGTTACTTTCAGTATTATGATGTTCATTACCTTACTAAGTTTTATGACCGGACTCAACGATCTTCTGGATGGACTGATACTCAACAGAACTCCTCATGTTCGTCTTTTCAAGGAAATAAGACCCAACTCAGTTCAACCTATTGAGCTATCAAAAGAAAATGGAGGCTATAATTTCATTCATTCAATTCGTTCAAGTAACAGCAGAAAAGAGATCTATAACAGCGCAGCAATCATCAGGGCCATCAAAAATGATAAAAGAGTGATTGGAGTTGCGCCTAAAATAATGGCTCCGGTTTTTTTTAATGATGGAGCAATCGAAATAACCGGTAATATGAATGGAATAGATGTTGAAGCCGAGACCAATCTTTTCCATTTTCAAGATTATGTTGTTGAAGGTTCATATAACGATTTAAAAAATATCGGAAACAGTATCATTCTTGGAACAGGCCTTGCTCAAAAACTCATGGTGAACATTGGTGATGTTGTTGTTGTAACCACTTCACAAGGCGAACAGTTTTCATTGAAAACGGTGGGTAAATTTCAATCTGGTCTCGCTGATCTTGATAAAGTGCAAAGCTTCGCATCTATCAGCACTGTACAGAAATTACTTGGAAAGGGGAATGAATACATAACTGATATACAAGTGAAATTGTACGATCTGAATCTGGCGCCGGGCGTATCAAAAGAATATGCCGAAACTTTCAAAACAGATGCCGAAGATATTCAAACTGCCAATGCCCAATTCGAAACAGGCAGCAGCGTGCGCTCCATCATTTCTTATGCAGTTGGAATTACCTTGCTAGTCGTTGCCGGTTTTGGGATCTACAATATTCTCAACATGATGATATTTGAAAAAATGGATTCCATTGCTATTCTTAAAGCAACGGGTTTCTCCGGAAAAGACGTGAAGTCCATTTTTCTTCTGATCGCATTGATCATTGGTGTTTCCGGTGGTGCGATGGGCTTGATCCTGGGTTTACTTTTATCGTATGGCATAGATCAGATCCCTTTTCACGCCATGGCCATTCCGTCTGTCACCACCTATCCCATTAATTACAGCTTAATCTTTTATTTGATCGCAGGTGTTTTTTCCGTGATCACAACTTACTTCGCCGGTTTTTTTCCGGCACGAAAAGCAGGGAAAATAGATCCTGTTGTTATCATCAGAGGAAAATAAGGAATTATGAAAGTACTCGAGGCAAAAAATATCTGCAAACAATTTCATGATCCTGTCACTATTGATGTTTTGCAAAATATAAATTTCAGCATCGACAAAGGTGAATTTGTGTCCGTCATCGGGAAATCAGGTTGTGGTAAATCAACATTACTCTACATTCTTTCTACAATGGATACTGATTTTAAAGGGGAGCTTCTTATTAACGAACAATCAACGGCTAACAAAACAGAAAAAGAACTTTCTGCCATCAGAAATGAAAAGATAGGATTTGTGTTTCAATTCCATTATTTATTGAATGAATTTTCTGTTCTTGAAAATGTGATGCTACCCGGATTGAAGCTGGGAAAATTTTCGCGTGGCGAGGTGGAAGCAAGAGCCATGGAAAGATTAAAGAAACTGGACATTGAAAAGATCGCTTTGAAAAGTGCGAATCAGATCTCAGGTGGAGAAAAACAAAGAGTAGCAATAGCCAGAGCACTCATCAACGACCCTTTGATCATCATGGGTGATGAGCCAACGGGTAATCTGGACAAAAAGAACAGTGAAAATGTATTTGAAATATTCAGACAGTTAAGAGAGGAATTCAACCAGACACTTTTAATTGTCACACACGACAATGAGTTTGCACGGAAAACCGGAAGAGTGATTGAGATGGAAGACGGTAGGATCATTAAACAATAAAAAAATCCCGGACATTTCTATCCGGGATCCTTTTAATTATTTATCGCTTAAAGCGCCTGAGAAAATCCTTCTTTGATCTTGTCAGCCTTGTAAAGACCTCCATATAATTTATCCTTTATTTTGCTAAAGCATTCAATTGTATATTTTACATCCTCTAGCGTATGCACAGCAGTTGGTATCAAACGCAAAATGATCATGCCTTTAGGTATCACAGGATAAACAACCATTGAACAAAAGATCCCGAAATTCTCACGCAGATCGATCACCATATTGGTTGCTTCAGGAATTGATCCATTCAAGTAAACAGGAGTAACCGGACTATTCGTTTCACCGATATTGAATCCTGCTTTTTGTAATCCTCCTTGCAATGCACGTGTGATCTCCCATAACTTTTCTCTGTATTCAGGATGATTACGCATTAATTCAAGACGTTTCAATGCTCCGACAACCAATGGCATAGGCAAACTCTTCGCAAAGATCTGACTGCGCATGTTGTATCTTAAGAAGGTGATGATCTCTTTCGTTGAACTGATGAATCCACCGATCAAAGCAAATGATTTAGCAAATGTTCCGAAATAGATATCAATTCCATCCTGACAACCTTGCTCTACACCGGTTCCTCCACCTTTATTTCCCATTGTACCAATACCGTGTGCATCGTCAACGAACAAACGGAAATTATAACGTTTCTTCAATTCAACGATCTCCTTTAATTTTCCCTGATCTCCACGCATACCGAATACACCTTCAGTGATCACTAAGATACCCCCTCCTGTTTGCTCTGCTAATTTCTTTGCGCGCTCCAGTTGCTTCACGCAATCATCAATATCGTTGTGTTTGAAAACATAACGTTTACCCATGTGCAGACGAACACCGTCCAGAATACAAGCGTGACTTTCCGCATCATAAACAATAACATCATGTCGATCCACAATGGAATCAATTGCCGAAACCATGGCCTGATAACCGAAATTACAAAGGATGGTATCATCTTTTTGAACAAATGCAGATAATTCTCTTTCCAATTGCTCATGGAAATCCGAATTTCCACTCATCATCCTTGCCCCCATTGGCAATGCCAATCCATATTTCGCAGCCGCTTCAGCATCTGTTTTTCTTACTTCCGGATGATTTGCAAGACCCAAATAATTGTTCAAGCTCCAGTTCAGTAATTTCTTACCGCGAAAATCCATATGGGGATTTATCTCACCATCTAATTTTGGAAAAGTAAAATACCCGTGTGATTCTTTCGCATGCTCACCGATCGGTCCGAGATTGGCTTTGATTTTTTCAAAAATATCTTTCATAAAGCGTTTATTAAGGTCTGAAGTGCAAAGATAATTGTTTTAGAACGAATAAAAAATGATCCGGAAAGACCTGTAATTAGGGCATTTTCAGGCAATAAGCATGATTTTGAGCTAGGATTTATGGAATTCTGCCCTACCCTGCATCTTAATTTCAAAGAACAAGCATATAAACTAAAAAATATACCGTCATGGAAACAAGCAAAACTAAAAAAACCTCCTCACTCTTTGCTCTGGCAATTGCTGCCACTTCGCTGCTTGCGTGGGTGACCCCTAGTGATTACTACCAATCACTTGTTGAGAATGATCTGATCAGATCAATCAAAGAAAAATTAAGTGCATACAATAAACATCTGCCGGAAGAACGTTTGTACCTGCAAATGGATAAACCCATGTATGAACCCGGTGATGATATTTGGGTGAGTGCCTATGTAAGAGATGGTATCAGCTTGAAAGCTTCAAAAAACAGCGACATCGTTCACTTTGAATTGATCAATCCAAAAGGAACGGTTGAAAAGAAAATAAGCGTGATCGCCAAAAATGGTAAGGCTGCCGGCGATTTTTCGCTTGATAAGGAGGCCCTTGGCGGATTATACAAAATACGCGCCTATACAAATTGGATGAAAAACGAATCCGGCGCAGGTGGAGAAGAAAATGTTTTTGAAAAAGAAATTCAGGTACAGGATGTTGTTCTTCCTGCCTTAAAAATGAAACTTGATTTTGAAAGAAAAGCATTTGGCGCAGGAGATGAGGTCATAGCAAAACTTGAATTGAATACAAATGAAAATAAACCACTCGCTGACCATAAAATAAAATTTATAGCAAGCCTCAACGGGTCAAAGCTCATTGACAAAGGTGATGTAACGGATGAAAATGGAATTCAATACATCAAATTCCAGCTCCCTGCTGAATTAAAAAGTAATGATGGCCTTCTCAATATCATGATCGATTATAACGGAAGTACAGAAAGTATTTCTCGTTCCATACCTATTGTCCTGAATAAAATAAAACTCACACTGTTTCCTGAAGGTGGAGATATGATCCAGGGACTTGACAACACGGTTGCCTTCAATGCACTGAATGAATTCGGAAAGCCGGCCGACATTGAAGGAGTTGTGCTTACTGAAAAGGGAAGTCGAGTTGTAACTTTTAGCAGTTATCACCAAGGCATGGGAGCATTCAAGATCAATCCACAGCCCAATGAAAAATACCATGTGAAGATCACCAAACCGGAAGGGATCAAAGAAACCTTCCTTCTTCCAGAGTCGTTGGAAAGAGGATATAACATGAGCGTAGATAACTCCAAAGAAGGAGAAGTAAGTGTAAACATCAATTCCACCGAAAAAGAAGCACTGGCTGTAGTAGCTCAAGTAAGAGGTAAAGTTTATTACTCTACTCTGATCGATGCAAAACCAGGCACTACAAAATTCGTTTTCCCAACTTCTGATTTTCCAACGGGTGTTGCCCAGATCACACTTTTTGATTCTGAAGGAATTGCCCGAGCAGAACGCCTTGCTTTTGTGAACAAGAGCAGACAATTGAATATTTCTGTTGAAACAGAGAAGGAAAAATACCTTCCACGCGAAAAAGTAAAAATGACTTTGAATGTGAAAGATGAAAGAGGTATGCCTATACCTGCAAATCTCTCCATGGCTGTTGTGAATGATCAATTCCTCTCATTTGCAGATGACAAATCGGGAAATATCCTTTCACAATTGTTATTACAGCAAGATGTAACCGGTAAGATCGAAGAGCCTGCTTTTTATTTTAATTCAAAGGAAGCAAAAGCAGATAAAGCTTTGGATTATTTGCTTATGACATCTGGATGGAGAAGATTTTCATGGGAAAAAGTAATGGAGGAAGAACTTCCACAGATCATGTATCCGGCTCAAAAGGCAATTGTGTCTGGTTACATATATGATGCTTACACAGGAAAAGCAATTGAGGACGTTACAATTAAAACAAATAACGGAAAAGAATACAAAGCGGAAGCTGATGGAAAATTCAGTTTAAGATACCTGGATCTTTCTTCACCACAAAATTTAAACTGTCTGGCGAAAGGTTATTATGCCCAAACACAGACAGTGTACGATTACAATCAAAATATGGTCTTTTATCTGTACAAAGAAATGCCTCAGCAAATTGGATGGCGTCACTCAAAGGCTGGAGCCGGCAGAGCTGCTGTTCATCCCAATGATATTCCGGCCTCAATGGCAAGAGAAGAAATGGCAATGGAAATGGCACCTCAACTTGATGCAGTAATGAGTCAGAATAATCTAAAGAAAATGGCGAAAGGTCCGGGGAATGACAAACAAAAATTCAACGAACAAGAAAAAGCCGAACCCAAAAAAGCAGAAGGAAAAGAGATCGCAAAAAAAGAAGAACAGTTAAAGGACAGAGATGATGCAAAAGTTGCTGTTGCAGGAAAAATTGAGGACAGAAGATTTCGTAATCTGGCAGACGATGAAAGTAATCTTGGGTCAGGAGAACAGCTTCCACAAAACGTTTATTACCGTGCAAGACAATTCTACGCACCTAAATACAATAAAGAAGAAAATGTGGAGAACAGAACAGATTTCAGAAATACCATTTACTGGAATCCAAATGTAGAAGTAGGTTACTCAGGCAAAAAAACAATTGAGTTCTATGCATCAGACGATATTACTTCATTCCGAACAACAGTTGAAGGAATAGGAAATAACGGACTGGTGGGCAGAACAGAGAAGAACTTCTTCTCACAATTGCCATTTGCAATGACCACAAAAATTCCGGTTGAAGTAGCAACGGAAGATTATGTTTCAATTCCCTTAACATTGAAAAATAATACGGATGGTCCATTAGGTGGTTTGATCACGATTACAGCACCAGATGGATTAAAGGAAATTGCAAAATTGAATCCGGTACAAACCATCATGCCGGGTGCTGCTAAAACGATCTATCTAGATTATAAGGTATTGGATAAGATCGGATACGGAGAATTCACAATTGGATTCAAAGCCTGTGGACTTGGAGATGCATTCACACAAAAGATAAAAATTGCGCCAAAAGGTTTTCCGGTACAAACATCTTTTGCAGGTCAGGAAACAGAAAAAGAGTATGAATTCGAGATCAAAAAGCTGGTGAATGGATCTTTAAAAGCAAGTTTCAGCGCTTACCCAAATGTAGTTTCAGATCTAATGAAAGGAGTTGAAGGAATTTTGCAGGAACCTTATGGTTGTTTTGAGCAAACATCCTGCACGGCCTATCCAAACGCAATGGTGTTGGATTACATGAAGAACACTGACAGCAAAGACAATAAAACTTTAGCAAGAGCAACTGATCTATTAGACAGAGGATACAAACGGCTAACAACATTCGAGACAAAAGAAAAAGGTTACGAGTGGTTTGGTGCCAACCCTGCTCACGAAGGATTAACTGCTTACGGCATCATGGAATTCATGGACATGAAAAAAGCAGGACAAAATATTGATCAGGCAATGTTGGATCGTACTGCAAAATGGTTACTAAGCAAAAAAGATGGTAACGGAGGGTTTAAAAGAGAACAACATGCTTATCACGATTTCGGAAGGATAAGTGAAGAAATCCTGAATGGCTACATCGTTTATGCTTTGGCCGAAGCAGGATACACCGATATTGAGAAGGAGTTCAACACCTCGTTTAAAAAAGCTATGGAAACAAAAGATCCTTACTTGCTTGCAATGATGGCCAACGCAGCGTATTCCATGAAAAACAAAGCAAAAGGTGATGAAGCTTTAGCAGCATTGATCAACAAGCAGGCGAAGGACGGAAGCTTTACCGGCAGTTCACATTCAATCACTTATTCACAAGGTAATTCATTGACCATTGAAACAACTGCCCTATCTATTATGGCCATGTTGAAAGCCCCTGCAAAAGCTGCATCAGCATTGAATAACTCAATTCAGTACTTAACCAGTACAAGAAGTGGATCAGGTGTATTTTCATCTACACAAGGAACCATTCTGGCTTTAAAGGCACTCACTGAATTTGCAAAATACAGTAAGAAAACAACGGAAGACGGAACCATTGTAATCTACATCGATAATAAAAAAGTGGCAGAGCAAACCTATAAAGCAGGTGACAAAGGTGCGATCACAATGGATGGATTAGAGAAATTTGTGAATGGAGAAGGGAAACATACCATGAAGGTAAAATACCTTGGCGTAAAAACCCCGCTTCCATATTCTGTTGCCATCAACTGGAATACCTCCTTGCCAAACAGTGATGCAGAATGCACCATCGACCTAAAAACAAAACTTGCAAGTAATACGGCGAATGTTGGTGAAACAGTAAGATTAACTACAACCATCACCAACAAAAAAGACCATGATGTTCCAAGTACAATGGCCATCATTGGAATACCTGCAGGATTTACCGCTCAACCTTGGCAATTGAAAGAATTCCAGGAGAAACATGTATTCGATTATTATGAGATCAAAGGAAATAACATAGCAGTTTACTATCGCGGAATGGGTCCAAAAGCAGTGAAGGAGATCCATCTTGACCTGAAAGCAGAAATGCCTGGTCAGTACGACGCCCCTGCTTCATCTGCCTACTTATATTACACAAATGAATTCAAGACCTGGAGTGCAACAGATAAAGTGACCATAAAAAAAGTTAATAGCTAAAACAAATAGTAAGAAGTGGAGTTATAATGATTCCACTTCTTCTTCTAAAAAAGACTAATATGGGAACTACTAAAATACTAAATGCGATCAAAAAAGAGTTCACTCTTTTTTTGCTGCTCTTTGTCGGAAGCAATTGTTATTCGCAAAACGGTGAACAATTCCCGCTAAATGATCCTCGCAACCCAAACTGTCCTTGTCATAAACTTCAAAAGCAGGCAGAAGATGAATACAAGAATTTACTTGCTAATGCAGCTAAAGGAAATGAGGGAAATAATTTCATGCTGCAGCAAAATGCAAATCGAAATCCGGTTCAGCAACGGATCAATAGAAATAATATCAGCAATAAGAATATTCTTGAACAAGGGATATCGGAAGCTGATCAATTTCAGCAGAACTCCATTCAGTCAATACAGAACAATGAGATCAACATGCAGCCTTTACCACAGATTTTTTTACCTGTAGGTGAACAAGAGCAAGGAATATCTTTTTCCGGACTGAACTTTAGAAGCAAAGGAGTTTCATCAAGCGGTTCATTTCACAAGGGAAAAAGAACTGCCCATACAAAACACAAAAGAAAAAAATTCATTTACAAACATAAAAAGCTGCAGAAACTCTTGGATGTGCAGCATTGGAACATATTGAAAGAATTCAAAAATGTTACAGCCTGTTATCACTGGAGTTAGATCGTCATCGGCACTTCCATAATGAGGATCTCGGTGTCAGAATCAGCAGAAACTTTTACGTTATCTGTATTCCATATGCCCAATCCATCTCTGGTAGCTAAATTTTGCCCATCAATTGTCAGTTCACCATTCAGCACAAAAAAATAGATCCCATTTCCCTTCTTTTTCAAATTATAATCCAAACTTTTTCCTTTGTCCAGATCAGCTAAATGAAACCAGGCTTGCTGATGGATCCACACACCTTCATCTTCCGGGAAAGGTGAAAGTATTTGTTGGAATTTGTTTTTTCTGTCAGCTTTATTCAAACTGATCTGATCGTAACGAGGTTTCACATTCTTCTTGTCCGGAAACACCCATATCTGAAGGAATTTTACGGATCGGTCTTTGTTCTTATTGTACTCACTGTGTTGGATTCCGGTTCCCGCACTCATTACCTGAATATCACCCTTCTTGATCACAGTCAAATTACCCATACTGTCTTTGTGTTCCAGATCTCCTTCCAATGGAATACTGATGATCTCCATATTCTCATGTGGATGCGTTCCGAATCCCATCCCTGCTTCAACCAGATCATCATTCAAAACGCGCAATACACCAAAGTGCATTCTTTCAGGATCATAATATCCCGCAAAACTAAAGGTGTGAAAACTCTTGAGCCAGCCGTGATCGGCTTTGCCTCGGGTACCGGCTTTGTGTAGAACTGTATTTGCCATGGTTAATATTAAAAATAATGAAGTAAAGATAATTCAGCCAACTCAATAAAAAACGGAATCAGGTTAAATGATGTCAATTCGCTCTCTAAATTCAAAATGGAATTGCCATTACTGGACCTTTTTAAGCAAAATAAACTACGTGATCATTCACACTAAAAAAAATCATTCTAATTTCCACGGACAATATGGCCTCGTTGACTTTTCAAAACCACTGTTATGTCTTTCGATCCTACTTGACAAATCATTTGTCTGTCCAATTTAAAATCTGGAATGAACTTCAGAATATAGGATATATACAAAATACACAAAACAAAAAAAGCTCCTGAAAATTCAGAAGCTTTTGGGTAAGTAATGGGATTGACTAAAGCGATCCTGAGAAGGTGAATCCATAAAATGAAGCAACCTTACAGGTATTTTTTATTTTCAAAATCTCGTTCAAAAAAGCAAGCTTTTGAACTCGCTTCCAAAAATAAAAAACCCCACTTTCGTGGGGTTGCTTCATTTTATGGGTAAGTAATGGGATTCGAACCCACGACCCCCAGAACCACAATCTGGTGCTCTAACCAACTGAGCTATACCTACCGTATACCCTGATTTTTTAAGATTAGGGATTGCAAATGTAGTTATTTATACGAATTCAGGAAAATTAATTTTGATTTGAGCAGGCTAAAAAGGATATAATATTCCTATAGAAACACTAGCGAATCAGCGTCACATTCCCTTTTCTAAAGGTTTCTTCTCCGTTAAAGCACTTCACTTTCAAGTACCACCCAAACACCCCGACATCTGCAGGTCTTCCCTTATATATACCATCCCAACCCTTGCTCATATCCTTCGATTCAAATACCATTTCTCCCCAACGATTATAAACTGCGAAATAAACCTCATTCACCTTCAAGCCACGAACATAAAGAACATCGTTCTGACCATCACCATTAGGCGTAAAGGTATTCGGCACAAATACATCCTTTTCTATGCATCCTTCGGTATAAGCTTCTACTAAAACCTGTGCCTTGTCAATACAAGCTCCTGTGGAAACAATCGCGGTATAGGTGGTCGGCTTTACAGGAGCCGCCGTAACAGTGTAACCTACTGCAGGTGTTGTACTGCCAACAGGTAACCAATTGATGATTGAACCCGGAGCTCCGGTATAGACCAAAGTGGTGGTATTTCCTACGATCACGAAGGTTGGATTCGCGTTCGCCCCAACTTGCATTGTAGAAGGTACAGATACGCCAACATTGGTTACCAACATAAACGTACAAGAACCTGAAGAGGCTATGACTACTGAGTATTGTGTATTGACAGATGGTGATGCGATTGGATTAGCAACCGTAGAAGAACTTAATGTTGCTGGTGGTGTCCATGTGTAACTGATACCCCCACTTGCACTCAATTGTGCTTTACTGCCAAGACAGATCAAGGAATTTCCATTGACTGAAAGTGGCGGAGGAACTCCCACAGTGATGACCTGTTTCATCGTATCCTTACAACCATCACTATTCGTAACAATGAGTGATACGGTATGGGTACCTCCATTCGAATAGAAATAATAAGGGTTCTGAACTGTACTGGTTGCATTCGCCGTTAGCGACCATTGCCAGGATGTGATGTTTGCCACTGAACCATCTATAAAATTAACGCCACCTCCGCATGGATTCATGGTATAAGCAAAGGAAGCAGTTGGTTTCGGGAAAACTGTTACCTGAGTTGTCAGTGTCTTGCTGCAGGTATATCCTTGTGAATTGTTATCGATCTGTACCGTATAGATTGTTGTAACACTTGGGTTGACCGATGGACCTGCTATTGTAGGATTACTTACGCTTCCGGCCGGACTCCACGTATACGAAGTACCGCCAGAAGCCAATAAGTTCACCGCAGACCCTGAACAGGTATTGGCTGCATTCACTTGTGGATTGAAATTAAAGATACTAACGGTCTGCACTGCTGTTGCCGAACATCCATTGACTCCAAATGCATTCAACGCTACAGTGAAGATTCCGGTGGTGGTATAAACATGAGGCGCCGGTGTGTTGATCGTTTGCGTAGGCGAACCATCTCCTAAATTCCAAATAAAAGGATTCGCAATTAATGTACCTGTCGAATTATTTACAAAATTAACCGTATTGGTACAAGGCACCAGACTTAAGGTGAATGCAGCATTTGGCGCGGGCTTCACAATGATAATGGTAGTTACACTGTCTTTTGTAACACACTTGGTATTATCATATACAACAAGTGAAACCGTGAATGTACCGGCATTGGTATACGTAAAAATCGGATTCGTGTTGACCGTATTGGTTTGTCCGTTTCCAAAGTACCACTTAAATCCGGTACCGGGTGTTGCATTCGTGAAACTAACGGTCAGCGGCATACAACCCGTTAACGTGTTTTGATTGATGGTAGCAACTGTATTCTGTTCAAAGTCCAACTTAAAAACACCGTTGTTGCAATTATTGGAAGGATTAGGGGTCGGACAATTCTGTTGCCCCGGGCAAGGCCAGGAACCCGGCGTGATCGGGAAATCCTGACCCTGGTTACATCCTGCACATACCGACTGGTAGATCACTCCTCTTCTGTCAAATCGTGAAGTACCTCCGTCCACATGTTCCTGACTCACATTTCCTCCATAATAAGATCCAAATTTCAGGACATTTGCATTGGGCCCGAGTGCCATCAAATAAAAATCGAATCCATTGGGTGAATTTTGATAAATAGCATTGGTCGTTGTTGGCATTCCGGAAATAGGGGTCTGGGTCAGGATATTTCCACCCCAACCGGATAAATAGATACTGGCATCACAAACATCCACAGCAAATGCAGAAGGTGAGATGTCGCAGCTGGATGTATTGCTCCCGAAAACTGTAGAGAAAATTTTGGTCGTTAAGGTTGTATTGTATTTTGTAATGAACTGGTGTGTATTCGCAACACTGTAAATGGGAGCGCCCACAATTGGCATGTTTCCGAGTGACTGTCCGAATACATGAGGCTCTCCGGCCACATTACAGGAAACGCAAAATGAATTGTCGTAAGAACCGGTTCCTATGTAGGTCGACTGAAGAATAGCATTACCTGCTGCATTTATCTTGCTTAGAAATCCATCCGATTTTCCTCCTTGAAATGTAGCTGCTTGTCCACCCGCAGTTCCAGGAAAATTATTACTGGTTGTTCCACCCGTGACATACACTTCTTGATTGGGTAAAACAAAAAGTCCATTCCCACACTCCATCAAACTTCCTCCTAAATAAGTACTGTAAAGAATATTTGTAAGACCTGAATTGAATTTAGCAAGAACAGCATCCTGCACCCCGCCTAAGATTCCATCAATTGCATTCACCATTGGGATATCAGATGATCGGGTAGAACTCACGATATAAATGTTATTTTGATTATCAACCTGAATTTCTCCTCTATAGGTATCGCCATAATTGGAAACAAGCGTATCATAGGCGGAAGTATTTGTGACAGATGTTCCAGGTGCAGGTGATAAAGGGAAAACAATCGACGTGGTTGTCATCAGGTAATTTACACCGTCATTACCTGATCCTCCGTAAAAGGTAGATCCTAAAAGTGCGTTTCCGTTTGAATTCAATTTAGCAACAAATATGTCTGTTCCGTTATAGAAAACAGATCCGTTGCTGATAAAACCAATGCTTGAGCCTCCATTAAAGGTCTGATCATAACAGCCACCGATAGTAGGAAAATTGGTAGATCCAGTGGCCCCATAGAAACAAAGGTTGTTATTGCCATCAACAACCAAACTGGACACGATCTCTGTTCTGTCTCCTCCTAAATACGTAGAAAAGATCAAGGCGTTACCAACAGTGTTGTATTTTGTAATGAACAGATCTGTGTTGCCGTATTGAGGAGGCCCGTTAAAACTATTTGTGATCCCCAAAACAAAGGGGTAGCCGATGTCAAACACCGTTCCTCCACTATACAAATTCCCAGCATTGTCGTATGTAGCAGTCATACCAAAATTATCAGCAGTAGAACCGGCCTGCGCTGAGAAAACCAGAATAGGATCAATGACCAGATCAATATCCTCTCTATAACCATCCGGAAACTCGAAAGAAACAGTTTTGTTATCCAATCGGTATTTGCATTTCACTTCAGTTAGAATACCATCTATCAACTGATAGGCATAAGGCTTTTCCTCTACCACATCGTTTATCTCCAGATTGATCACCAATGCTCCATTACGAAGAGATAATTTATCCACTCCCTCGAACACCATTTTGATCTTATCAATGTTTGCTCCGGCAGCAACGTGAAAATTATACTTTACTCCTCCACCTGAAACCACCATTTCGTAATTAACCCCTTTGTACAATTCTTTCAACCAGATCTTACTGTAATTCCTTACATTACCTTTCCATTTCGATTTATCCCTGCCAATGAAATAATTCTCATAATAGTCGGCCATTTTTTCCTTCACCAAAGCAGGCTTCTCTTCGCAATCTTGAAAATGTACTTTGTAAGCATGTGAACTTACTTTAAAATCCGTGTTCGATTTTTTGCTAAGTGGCACTGCATGAAGCAACCTGTACTTGTTCTTATCGTAAAAATTAAAAGTGAGGCAATTTGATTCAACGAACATGACGCCACCATCCAAACTGGCTTTTGCTAAGATCCTGCTGTCCCACTGTCCCAAATTCTCCGTGAAACGAATGCCCGGATTAGCATCCGGCAGTACAACCCTTGGATTTTGTTTTTGCTGAGCTTGTGTCAATGAAACAACAAGAAGCAAAAAAAACACCAATAAGTTCTTCTTCAGCATATAACAAATTTACATTAAAAGGGTGGTTTTTGCAAGGTGCTTCCCTCAATGGAAATAATAGATTAATCAGAGAAAATCCCTAAATTCTTAGTACTTTTACGCACTTATGCCAAATCTTGTAGCCATTGTAGGAAGACCCAATGTGGGGAAGTCAACACTTTTCAATAGGATCACTGACAGTCGTCAGGCGATTGTTGATGAAGTGGCTGGTGTTACTCGTGATAGACATTATGGTAAAGCAGAATGGGGAGGGCGGGAATTCAGCGTTGTTGATACAGGAGGATACATCAGAGGAAGTGAAGATATTTTTGAAGAAGAAATCAGAAAACAAGTTCAGATCGCAATTGAAGAAAGCAACCTGCTTGTTTTTGTTGTAGATGTGCATGAGGGAATAACCGATTATGACAAGGATGTTGCGAATCTTTTACGTAAGAGCAAAAAACCGGTAATACTCGCAGCGAACAAAGCAGATAATCATGAACGTGCAGCTTATGCCGCCGATTTTTATCAATTGGGATTAGGAGAAGTTTATGCTATTTCCGCTGTGAACGGAAGTGGAACAGGCGACTTGATGGATGCGATCATCAAAGGATTACCTACCAATGAATCGCCGATCGACGTAACTACTATTCCCCGTATCGCCATCGTTGGCAGACCTAACGTAGGAAAATCTTCACTTGCCAATGCCTTACTAGGAGAAGAAAGAAATATCGTAACTCCAATTGCAGGCACAACAAGAGACACGATTCATACGCGATACACAAAATTCGGACATGACTTTTGGCTGGTAGATACAGCGGGAATGAGAAAGAAAGCTAAAGTTCACGAAGATCTTGAGTTTTACAGTGTATTAAGGACAATAAACGCGATTGAAAACAGTGACGTTTGTCTCTTGATGATAGATGCTGAAAACGGAATTGAAGCACAGGACCTGAGTATACTTGGTCTTATTGAAAAGAACAGAAAAGGAATAGCCATTGTAGTGAATAAATGGGATCTGATCGAGAAAGATACAAAAACAGCAAAGGCATTTGAGGACAGGATCAGAGAGAGAATTGCGCCTTTCAGAGATATTCCAATTGTATTCATTTCAGTTTTGGATAAATTGAGGATCATGAAAGTAGTTGAGATCGCCTTGAAAGTTTACGAGAATAAAACACAGGAGATCAAAACACGAGAGATCAACGATTTCATTCTTCCTGTGATCGAAGCGCAACCACCTCCATCCATCAAAGGCAAAGAGGTGAAGATAAAATACGTTTCAAAATTAAAGGGTGAAGCTTTATTCATGTTCTATTGCAATCTGCCACAATATGTAGCGGAAAGCTATAAAAGATTTTTAGAGAATAAACTGCGAGAGCATTACGATTTCAGTGGCGTTCCAATCGTTGTCAGCATCAGAAAAAAGGATTGATCACTCCTTCATCCCGTTTCCCAACCAGCACTTAAGCAATTCCATTTGCTCAGCACTGAGTGGTCCTTCAGGTGAAGTTGGCATTGTTTTAGCAGTGATAGCACGATCTTGAATTCTATCTGCTTTTGCTTTTGATTCTGAATAATTGGTCAAACTTACGCCTCCGGAAGGAAATTGCCCGGAATGACAACCGGCTCCGTTATTTGCCTGACTTCCACATTTTTTATCTATGATGGCTTTCACATGTAAAGTATAGGTAATTGTATCACAAGCTCCGGGTGGAGGCGCTGCCGCGCCAATTGGTTTTCCAACTTCCTTCACACAAGAAAAAAGACAAATACCGAGAATGGAAAGTAGTGGCAGATTTTTAGTCATTCAGTAAAAAAGTTCTGGTTTTTGTATAATTCGCTGCCTTGATACTTATAAAATACTGTCCTTTTCCAATTCCTTCAACAGGTAAATTCATTTCTCCAAAACCGGAATGAAGTTCAGTCTTCCATTCTTTTACTAATTTCCCTTCCATGTTATAGATCGCAGCACTTGCACTTAATTTTTCAGGGGAAAAATAACTCAGACTTGCTTTACCTGAAGCTGGATTCGGGAAAACCTGATACAATTGTACTGTTTTTACAATGCTGTTCAGTTTTTCTTTTTCCTCGATTCCTACCAAAGGAGAATTATCTATTACAATATTTTCATCTCCCGGCTGATAAAGCAGGAATGCGAAATAGGTCTGCATCATTTCATCTGTTGTCGCCTCTCCTTGATTGATCGTCTGAGGCGGAGTATTTGGATTCGAAGGATTACCACTTGTATTGTCATATTCCGTCTGTCCGATCACTTTGTAATTTGGTCCCATTTTTATTGGGTTTCTGAATGAATAAACACCCTGCCATTTAAAATCCCAATTCGGAATATAGATCAAAGGAATAGTATCGTTCACTGTTCCAACTGCAAATACTTTGTATTTTTTTCCGATCAGGTGCATGTGAGGTGCAATTGAAAGCAATGTAAATGGAAGTGGATAATTATTGGTGTACTGTTGGGTAAATGTCTTTATGGTATTAGCCGGAATGGAGAATGGTCCGTTCACCACAGCACTCTCTGTAAGTATAGGGGCAAGAAATACCTCACGAGGAGTTCCCGGAGCATATTTTATATTCACGCGCGTGCTGTCAAGTACACCAAAAACACCACCGGGATAATGGATCTGAAGGATCAGGCGTGTATTGGCCTTCATTCTGATTCCCATATTTGTCGGAAATTTAATTGGTGCAGTTCCAGGAACCCATTCACCTAGCAAACGTGAGGATCCACTTCCTGTACCAAAAAAAGAAGTATAGCCCGGTCCCGGATCCAGATTATCTTTGTTGACAATAATTTGAGATGTATCTTCAAACACCAGAACGTGATGAACAATACTTGAATTACCCGGCTTCACTTCCACTTCCGCGGCAAATTTATCAGAAGCAAAATTTGTCGGTATCACAAAACAGCGATAAAGATCTTGCGATGTACTTACTGTATAATCCGCCATTTTCGCTGAGAAATCGATCGATGATAACTGAGAGGCATTATTCGTATAACTAGGTGCAGGAGGAGCATTGTTGATGTTGCCCTGTAGACCACCTCCCAAAACCCAGTCGGTGATCTTTTGCTTTTCTGCAGGAGTAACCAAACGTTCGAAGGCGAGGTGTTTATAATCCGCATCAGGTGGCCATGGTGGCATTTTTTTTGTATCCACGTACTGCTTGATCATGGTCTTGTAATTGAAAGCCTGTGCATAGGTGATCAATGGATTAGGGGCCAAACCACCAACATGATGACAACTAGTACATTTCGCATAAAGGATAGGAGCAATATCATCAGCCCAAGTGGCTATCTGTGCATTTGTTCCAGCAACAGAAAATAAAGTTATTAAAATGGATAATTGTACTTTTCTCATCATTTATTTTTTTTATGTAGCTTTTCGCCAGCTAATCATTTAATCAAAAATATCAAAAAAAACTCGATTTTCGTCATCTTATTGAATAAAATTGTACTTTTAAAAAGCTTAATTCCAAACTATGTTGAGATATCTATTCATTTTCTTGTTTTTTTCCTTAAACATCTTCTCTCAGACTGAAGAAAATACCGATAAAAAGGATAAAAAAGGCAAAAGTGTGTTTAAAGACGCCGGTGACATTGCAAAAATGGGTCTCGCAAAGCAAAAGATGTATGCCGGTCAGTATTTGGGCGCAATCAATTCTTACAGGGAAATAGAGCAACACGACCCAGCGAATGCTTCCGTTCTTCACTATATCGGCTATTGTTATTTCAAGATCGGCAAAATAGATAAGGCAAAGGAGTATTTTCTAAAAGCGATCTCCACAAATAACAATGTAAAACCGGAAAGTCATGTCGAACTTGGAAAGATCTACCAGATAGAAGAGAATTTTGATAAGGCCATAGAGGAATTCAATATTTTTAAAGCAGCTCCTAGCAAAGATGAAGACAGCAATGAAGATGCTGATGTACTTTTGAGTCAGTGCCAGAATGCAAAAAAATACATGGCTGCTCCTATAGATGTGGCCGTAGCGAATATGGGGCCGGACATCAATAGTCCTTATGACGACAAAAACCCTTGCATCACAGCAGATGGGAGCAAACTTGTTTTCACCAGCAGGAGACCAAAGAATACTGACTCGCCTGTAGATGCGGAAGGAGACGGTAAATATTTTGAAGACATCTACATTTGTGGGGCAGATTCCCTTACGAAGAATTTTGGAAAGGCTAGTGAACTCCCTGGTTCGATCAATACGAAAGGTCATGATGCCTGTACAGGCATTTCACCTGATGGTAAGCAGATCTTTATTTACAAAAATGATGCGGCAGATAAAAGAAGTATTGGGGGAGAAGTTTATGTTACCAAGATCAATCAGGGCAAATGGAGAACTCCGGAGCCAATTGGAAAACCAATATCTTCAATGAACTGGGAAGGCGGGGCCTGTGTCTCTCCTGACGGTAAACGCTATTTTTTCTTTAGTGAAAGAAAAGGTGGTATTGGAAGAAGTGATATTTATGTTGTTGTAAAAAAGAACAAGACAGAGTGGGAAAAACCTGAAAACTTAGGAGTTGGTGTAAATACACCGTTTGATGAAGGTGCCGTTTTCCTTGCACCTGACGGAAAAACACTTTTCTTCTGCAGTAATGGCCCTGCCAGTATGGGGAGTTATGATATTTTCAAAACTGTTTATGCGGATGGAAAATGGAGTGCCCCGGTCAATTTGGGCTATCCGATCAACACGAGTGCTAAAGAAGGTCAGATCACATTAAGTGCTGATGCGAAATTTGCTTACATCTCCAGCGACAGAAAAGGAGGAAGTGGAGAATCGGATCTTTATAAGATCGATCTGAAAGATTATGCCATCCTCGAAGCAGATGGTAAGAAAGTAGCAAACAATGGTCTTAGTATTTTAAAAGGAACAATACGCGATGGATCAGAAGGCTATGGCTTGGGGGAAGTTGAGATCATTGTGAGCGATGCATCAGGAACGCAGGTGGCTTCCACGCTTACAAGTGAACTAGGTGAGTACTTCCTGACACTGAAGGCAGGAATGTATAAGTTAACAGTGAGGAAAAAAGGTTTTCAGGAGATCAATGAGGATATAGAAATGAAGCTTGGACAGAAAGAAGCTTTCTCGCTTGAAAAAGGCTACCTCTTGAAAAAATAAAAATCACTTAGAGGAATTATTCTTCTTTGTATCGAAAGGGTACATTGCAAAGCTTCTGTAGCCGCTTTCCAGTATCGAGCATATCTTTATCTCCCTTATCATACTTCCAATCAATAGAAACCTTGTCTTTTAAGGAAAGTTCATTGATAAGATTAAAAAGGGGGATCAATTGTTTTGTACTGGATGTGCTGACGTAATCAAAATGAAAAACGATGTTGTTTTCTTTTTGAGCTGCCTTGATATAATTTGCAAACCATTCTATGATTCCGGAATAAAAGTTGCCCGCATTTTCAGGAAGGGATCTGGATGAGATCTCGAAACTTCCTTTAAACGGATCGAAATCGATCTTCGGAGTGTCTTCCGTTGCCTCTATGATAAGGTGTTCCATTGCTTAGAAATTGATGCGTGCTTTCACGATCAGGAAAGACCTGCTTTCATTCCTCTTTAATATTTTCGTCTCGATCTTGTTCTGTGTCTTGAATCGCAGATCGATCAGGCCTAAACCGGCTCCCTTATCTCCAACCTTGTTCTCACGTAAGATCACCTCGTTGTATAACTGGTTAAGTCCATCTGAATTGAGCGTGTTTATCTGCGCCACATGATCCTCAAATTTCTCAACCTTCTCGTTCTTGATATAATTGCCGGTTATCATATAGTACGCATCCGCTTCTTCACATAACATGATCAATCCCGGTTTATCATTCGCGTTCTCAGTTTGATCGGCTCCGTGATAAGAAATATTCTGAAGCATCTCTATCATCACAGCAACCACTGTTTTTTTCAAGGAATTATTTACAGACATGGATAGACTTGTCTCTGCCATAGAGATGAGACTTTTTAAACTCTCGTGTTCAAACCTTCCGTGAAAGAATAATTTCACGTGACTCTCATCAATCACATGATGCACGCTTTTTGCAAGTGCAAAATTGTTCTGTAAGGTGTCTGAAGAGTGTGAATCTCCTTCTCCACCTGTTTTTACATTGATCTGATAATAGAAAAAAGAATGAACATCATCTACCTTCACAAATTCATAGGAGAGCTTGTTACCCGATTTCCTCACCATTTCGATCAAACCTAAACCTGCCCCGCCTTTTTCGGAAAAACCACCTTCATTTAAAACTTCATAATAGTGCTCTTTGAGTTGTTCAGGGCTCATTGCATTGATCTTATCGAATTTCTCCTTCAATGGAGCCACTTGAGCATTTTCAATTGCATTACCCGACGTGATCAGAAATCCGGTTTGTGATTTATGTATTGAGAAAAATCCTTCAAGAACATCTGCATCCTGATGTCGCGTAATATTCTGAAGCGACTCAACCATGATGAAGTAAACCTTCTTTCTGTTCTTCAGAGGTTCATTGATCGCCTCCATTTTCGTCTCTGAAAGAGCTAGGATACTGTCTGTGAGTTTCTGAGAAAAATCACCACGATAAGCATAACTCAATTCATAGCCATTCAGTGTATTGAATAACTGTTCAATAGATGCGTAAGATATGTCCTGAATTTCTGACAACTGAACTATTCGATGAATTGTTACAAAAGTAAATGTATTTAAAACTCTTCTTATTAGGAAGATAATTTCAATTTATTTTTAAAGGTAGCCGTTTTTAGGGTCTTAATCGAAGAACATCCAATTGATGCCGAATCTCACACATCTGTCGGGCTGAAAGTAACCTGCAACCATTGAATAATTAGTGCCTGCATAGTTCTGTAAGGCATTCTCTACTTTTACAAAAATACTGACAGGACGAATTCGCGCATTCAGATAAACTGTGAGGTAAGGGTACTGGGCTGTCATTATTCTATTTTGCAAGTAGAACATCTGTGTAGCCGGCATGTAAGCATAAGAATAAAAAGAGCTATAAACCTCGGCCTGCACACCGGTATTCAGCTGCAAATTTCCCTTGAACAAATTACCCGTATAATACAATTGAGCCTTTGAAATATTGGAGGGCAGACTTATATAATTCTGTTTGGAACTTGTTTGGTAAGTGTGTTCCACTCTCAATCCAAGATGCCTGAACAAGGTGACTGAAGCGTAAGCTTTTGTACCGGACAACAACATATCTCCACGCAACTGAGCAGGGTAAGCTAATTCATCGAGGTAAAGAAAATTGGTGACCTTCTTTGTAAAGAGTTCCACTCCGATCTTTTTATCCAAAGAAGCCCCCAGTTGAATTTGACCGGTTTGCATAGGCAAAAATCCATTGTTGAACCAGGTATAGTGATTGCTTACCCAGTAATTATAAAAATGATCAGGGTTCCTTGATTCCAATGATATATTTAAAAGCAAACTCAGCTGATGCTTTCCGGAAAAAGTAAAACCCGATCTGTTCTCTGCTATATAGTTAGAGGAATTTGGCCCGTTTAAAACGTATTGTGCTTTCATTTGATCCTCAAAAAGCATCCCTTTATTCAAACTGTCTTTCTTGATCATTTTGCTAAACTGAGCATCGACAAATACGATATCATTCATAAAGATACTGTCGGTCTTTTGCCATAGTCGGTTCAGCTCATTCCTATAACCCAGTGAAAAACCTTTGGATCTCTTACCTTTTAGCAAAGTATAACTGAGTTCATTTGCGAATTTTTGTAGAGAAGTACTATCATAAGTTCTTACCGTATCGTGATAGAACAAAAAGTAAAAATCATTTTTATTCACATTGTCATCCTTGTAAATGAAAGAGGAAGAATTAAAGCTTGATTTGAGCTGAAGATAAGAATTCAATTTATCCAGTGAATCTGCACTCCGATTCAGTTTGATCCATGGATTGAACATGACCTGATTTTCCCTGTTATTGCGAAGGGCAGAGCTTAATCTGACGCCAAGCAATTCCTTTGGTTGACTAACGTCCTCGGTTGAAAGACTGTCTCCTTCAATACCTCCATTCTCCTGAAACTTGTTGCCATTATTTAAATAATAGAAATAATAGCCTGTCCTTTCGTTTTTTGATGTAAAATTGCTGCTCAGGTAAAAGTTATTCGTGTAAGACTGTTGATGGCTATAAAATCCCTTGGAGGTATAACGATTGAAACGAAGTGCTACATTGATCTTGTCTTTATACGTGTGCGTGAAAATGAATTTCAATATTTGTAATTGTTTGCTGCCGGCAATCCCATTCACAGATGCATAGGGTCCTTTGGTCCGGAAATACTGTACTTGCTTTTCTGATAAGCGATCATTGGAAAGAGATGAAGGATATAAACGAAATCCGGCATCACTTGCATGATATTTCAGGATATAGTCCGGAGAAGAGATTCCGATATTACCCAAAAAGTTTCTTGGAAAGAATTCGTGTAGGTTAGAAACTGTGGTGTCAGGATAGTCAGGTTTATAATTATTTAAGCAGTTGTTATCTTCCAGCTTACTTTTGATGTATTTAGGATTGACAGAATAATATGCCTGCGCAAATGTTCTTATTCCTGAAAAACACAAAAAAAGAAGGCACGCAACAGTGAATGCGAAATGACGGTTGAATCTTATTTGGATGAAAGGTGACAAAAAGGTAAATCTAATAAATTTAGTCCTTTGTGCGATAGCAGTAAGAGAAACTATTCCCTCAAGGATGCTTAATAAATGTTAGAATGGGGTTTGGAACCACTAAAATTTGTCAAAGAAATGTTCTTCAACATCAAAGGTAGAACGTAGTCCCACTTGCTTGAAATCGGTATTGATCCATTGTTCTGCGATGGCTCTCCCTTTATTCTTTAATTCGAGAAGAAATTCCCAGGAAGTGTTCATCTTGCTGCTGTAACTCAACTGACTCAATGCATCATAACCACTGATGGTATGCACAAAGATCTCTCTGTTACTTTTCCCGTCTGTTTTGATGATTCCATTACGGATCAGTTCATTTCTATAATGGATCAGTTTCATTTCATTGATCAGACTGCTGTTGAACGAGATCTCATTCACTCGGTCTGCAATATCACGTGCAGTAGTTGGAACCGAATTAATATTGATTGAATTGATCTTTACAAGTAGTATATCATGAAGTTCAGTGTTTGTTATGAGAGGGAAAATAGGGGGATTTCCCATATAACCACCATCCCAGTAAAATTCACCATCGATCTCAACTGCCTGGAATAAGAAGGGAAGACAAGCGCTCGCCATTACAGCATCTACCGTAATATCATTGTTTGTAAAAATCTTTGCTCTGTTAGTTTTTACATTGGTAGCACAAATGAAAAGTTTCTTTTTGTTGTACTTATGCAGTTCATCAAAGTCGATCAGTTCATTCAAAATATCTTTCAGAGGATTATAATTGAAAGGATTGAAATTATAAGGAGATAAAACCTGTGAGATCGCATTGAACCACATGTAACCGGCGCTATTGTAGATATCACCATTACCATAAGCCTTGTCAAACATTCCGGGTTTGAATAAAAATCCACCCGAACCTGCAATTCTCTTCCATAGCTCTTCCAATAACTCTTTTGCTTTTTTAGGGCCACCTATGTGAAGTCCGTAAGCGCAGGTTACCGCATTCACAGCCCCGGCACTGGTGCCACACATGGCTTCTGCAACCAGCCTATCTTCATCCAAAAGACGATCTAAAACGCCCCATGTAAATGCACCATGCGCTCCTCCACCTTGCAAAGCAATTCCTACCAGTTTATTTTTTGAGTTCATATAGTACCATTGGTATAGCCTTCCAAATATAGGATTTTAATTAAGAATACAAAACCGAATGGTATAGGGCAATTCTGCTTTTATCGAATAATTGGAATAAAAAAAGCCCCGCATAAACGGGGCTTTTATAATTAGATATTCAACTAATCTTTTACGAGTCTTATTACCTTGGTATTCTCTCCATAGTTTATCTTCACAAAATACACACCATTGGCAAAGTTATTTATACTTATATCATTCTTACCTTCAATTAGATTTGAATTAAGAATTATCTGCCCAAGAGTGTTATAAATCAAAATTTTACCATTTACTGGTGATTCAATACTAAATTCTCCATTGGTAGGGTTAGGATAAAGAATCAAATTCAATAGTGCCGCATCAACACCCGAAAGTCCGGTACACAGGTTCACCTGCACAGTTCTGCTTGCTGAAGATTGACATCCTGTTGCTGTATTTGTACCTACTACAGTATAGCTTGTTGTCACAGAAGGAGTAACTAAAATAGTTGTTGTTAGTGCACCCGTGTTCCAACTATAGGTATCAGCAGCATTAGCAGTAAGAAGGATAGACTCTCCTCTACAAATAACTGTTGAAGTAGAAGATATGGTCACATTCGGTTTTGGATTTACCAGTACATTTTTTATTACTGACGGTCCTGCACAAGAATTGGTTCCTGTTCCTACCACTGTGTATACAATGGTTGCTGTTGGAGATACAACAATACTTGGTGTCATTGCTCCGGTACTCCATGAGTAACTTCCGGCGCCAGTTGCAGTAAGTGTGATCGACTGACCGACACAAAGTGCATTAGGTCCTGCAACGGTAACAGAAGGCAGGGATTGAACAGTTACGACAGATATTGCTGCATTTAAAGAAACGCAACCTCCATTATCTCCAGTTACGTAATAGGTAGTTGTTACAACCGGTGCAACTGTTGCACTTCCACTAGAGAAAGTGTAGTTGGTTGCTCCTGCCGGCACCATCGTAAAGGTCTGACCCAAACAAATTGATCCACTATTCACCGTGACTGTTGGTGATGGGATCACAGTGATAGTTGCCACAGCAGTTTGCGAGGTACATCCATTAAGATCGGCGCCAACAACGGAATAATTTGTTGTGGTGGTAGGAGAATAAATAGGACCTCCTGCAGGTATGAAGGTGTACATATTAGCGCCAGTAGGATTGATGTTAAATGTTGTACCCGGACAAGCTGTACCACTTGTTACCACAACAGTAGGCTGAGGGTTTACAGTTACAGTAATCAGAGTTCTTGGGCCACCGGCACATGTAACAGAATTTACATAATAACTATACGATCCTGCTGATAGAGGTCCAACAGTAAAATTTGGCCCAGTTCCGAGAACAACCGTGCTGGTTGGGCTTGAATACCAGGTGAGCGTTGGAGTTCCTCCTGCTACCAAAGTTGCATTTGTTCCACCACATATTGTTGGGGTTGGAGGTGAAGTTAGATTAGAAGGGGCAAGAGGAAAAGTACATGTCTCAAATTTAGCAACATACCCATCATAAGATCCTCCATTATGTGTAGCCTGGTGACTACCAGGAGTAGAAAGACCACTAGTACTACTTGTATAACCTCCAATGTAAACACTTGTTCCGGCCACAGCACATCCATAACCCCAATCCAATGCACTACCACCATAATAAGTTCCATATAATCTTGTTCCTGATGTATTGAATTCCGCGAAATACGCATCATAACTACTACCTCCAAAGGTAGGCTGCCATCCATCCGTGGTTGCAATTACAGTTCCTGTGTTACTACCTGTAAATCCTTGCAAATACACATTACCACTAGCTGCGGTACCGATAGCTTGTCCATAATCCAAAGCAGTTCCTCCGTAATAAGTTCCCCATTGACGTACTCCAAATGTGTTGAATTTAACTAGGTACGCATCATAAGAACTTCCACCGAAAATTGTTTGGTGGGCACCAGGACTAGCCATGTTATTACTGCTTCCCGAATAACCAGTTATGTATATATCCCCAACGTTGCTGCACTTTACAGCTTGACCGTAATCCAATCCAAAACCACCATAATAGGTACCCCATTGGCGCACCCCGGCCGAGTTGTATTTGACAAGATAAGCGTCGTAACTACTACCACCAAATGCAGCCTGATGACTCCCAACCGTTGTAATATTATTTGAACTGCCGGTGTATCCTGTAATGAATACATTACCCGAAGCATCTGCATCCACATTCTGACCATAATCCAAAGACGTTCCTCCACAATAGGTTCCCCATTGAGGAAATCCACCACTGTTGAATTTTACAACAAAAGCATCATAACTACTCCCTCCGAAAACGGTTTGAGCGGCACCTACCGTAGCAATACCATTCGTGCTTTGCGTGTACCCTGTTAAATAAGAATTTCCAGCAGCATCTGCAGCGCATCCCCACCCGTAATCCAACATAGTTCCTCCATAATAAGTACCCCATTGTCGCACACCGGCCGAATTGAACTTAGCAATGAATCCATCATAACTACTTCCTCCAAAAGCAAATTGATAACAACCCGGAGTAGAAATATTATTAAAGCTACCGGTATATCCCGACACAAAAGAATTCCCTAATCCATCAGCTGCGCAGCCATATCCATAATCCAATGCAGTACCACCGTAATAAGTACCCCATTGACGAACACCTGCCTGATTAAATTTTGCCAAATAGGCATCATAAGAGCTACCTCCAAAAATTGTTTGATGTGCTCCTATAGATGCAATATCATTTCCAAAACCCGTGTTTGTGAATCCAGCAATGTATACGTTACTACTTCCGTCAGAATCCATATCCCTTTGATAGTCTACTCCTGTTCCACCATAATAAGTACCCCATGATCTAACAAGAGGATCTATTACCAATGGAAGATTTTTGTCATAGTATGGTATGTTATAACTCAACACATTGTTCTTTAGCACCCAATTGGCCTTTATTTTTTTTCCGGCCTGATAAACTATTGGTGCCCCTTCCTCCACATTTCCTAATGGAGTTTTGAGTAACACTGATCCGTCTTTTTGCAAAAGGATCTCGGCTCCTTTTACTTCGATCTGGATCTGAGTATAGTCGGCATTTGGAGCCACCAAGTAATCGTGCTTTAATAATCCTTTTTGACTGTAATAATGCAGATCGATATTCGTATAAAGGTCTTTTAAGATTATCCCTTGATACGACTTTACATATGTTGCTCCATTCGGACATACAGCAGTGTAATAATTATTATAACCTGGCAGTTCATCCTCTTTTACAACAGAAAAATTCTGATTGCAGTTCTTCCAATACTCATCAATACGATACATGATTACATTATCCGGAAGCAACTCAGCTTCTACTCCTTCAATTTCAGGAGTTTCCGGTTTCTTCCACGATTCAACTTTATGCAATTGATAACTAACACCATTATTACGAATGTGAAAAACCATTCCATTTGCTTTACCACTGAATTTTACATCGGGTCGTGGCTGATAGAATTGATCTCCCACCTGCCCTTTGTTCTCCTGAAAACTAACTTCATTCATTTTTGTTAATGAATAGTCACGTTTTGAATTATATGCGTTTATTCCATTAAAGAACAATAGCGAAACTAGCGACAAGTAAAATTTTCTCATTTTGTAAAGTTTGAATTATAACAAAAATAAACTAAACAGGCAGTTAATCGTCTATTTTTCGCTCAATGAAGCTGTATATTCGCTCAGTAAAACGAATGATTGCTATTAGTATTCTTTGATTTTGAGCAGTTTAGCTTTATTCCAAGTAGATCCTACGATCATAGATCACTTAATCCTTTTATTGCAGGCGCATAATTTGGCTGTAGACGCAGACACATTTCATAATCTGCCTTTGCCGCATTCTTATCTTTCAATCTGGTATACGTAAGTCCTCGTGCAAGATAAGCTTCCAGATAATTTGGATCTTCTGCAATGACTCGTGTGAAAAAGTCCAATGCCTTCTTGTTGTCTTTCTTTGTTTCCAAATAAATAACGCCAAGGTTGTACAAACAGTTTAGGCAGGATCCTTTTTTCTCAGTGAGTTTGCTGTATTCAACTATTGCTTCATCTGTTTTTCCAAGATCCTGAAGTAATTTTGCAATGCCGTATTTCACCTCAATATTTTCGGGATTCAGTTTTAATGCGTTGTTATAATAATCAAACGCTATTGGGTTTCTTCGTGCTCCGTAAATGACTCCGAGATCCTGAAAGGCATGAACAAATTTATTGTCTTGTTCAATTGTAGTAATGAGATTTGAAATTGCTTTGGCCGTATCGCCGCTTTCCCGATAAATATTTCCCTTCAAAAAATATGCTTGTGCCAAACTGTTATCAATTTTTAAAGCCTCGTTCGCATGATCAAGAGCCGATTGATAATCCTGAACTAAAAAATACAACTCTGCCAATTTTAGCTGTGCTTCGGTATTTTCGGGAAATTTTTTCTCAATGATCTCCAGTGTTTCTTTTGAAAGTTTGGTCTTGTTCTGAGCAAAATAGACATCAGCAAGGATCAAATAATACTCGGCTTTTGTGCTGTCAATCTTTACCGAACGTAGGGCATCTCCGATTGCTTCAGGAAACTGACCAAGTCTCAGATAGAGCATAGCTCTTTTGCTGTAATTTGCTGCATTAGAAGGATCCTTCAATAACTCGGTATTGACCGCTTTTAGTTCAGGAGAGTTCAGTTTAAAACTTAAACTATCTGCCTTTTTGCTCTCGTCCTTGCTTTCAGAATTTTCATTCTTTGATCCGCACGAAAAAAACAAACCACCAACAAGCAGAGAAACAGTAATTGTTATTCTAAATGAATTAAAGGTCATTGGCTTTGGCGATCAATTCTGCAACATCTAAGACCTCTGTTTTATTCTCCTTGTTGAAATGCTTCACTCCATCCGTCATCATGGTATTGCAGAATGGACAACCAACAGCAATTACATCAGGATCATTCTGTAAAGCCTCCTCCGCGCGTTCTACATTGACTTCTTTCTTTCCTTTCTCAGCCTCCTTGAACATCTGCGCCCCTCCTGCCCCACAACACAATCCTTTCGCTCTGCTTCTCTTCATTTCATACAATTCTGCATCCAGTTTTTTTATCACTTCTCTCGGTGCTTCATACACGTCATTGGCCCTTCCCAAATAACAAGGGTCGTGAAAAACGATCTTCTTTCCTTTGAATTTTCCTCCGTTCACTTTCAATTTTCCCTGATCGATGAGTTCCTGAACCAATTGTGTGTGATGAATAACTTCGTAGTTTCCACCCAAAGAAGGATACTCATTCTTCAGTGTGTTGTAACAATGTGGGCATCCTGTGACTACTTTCTTGATTCCGTAACCATTCATAACCGTAATGTTCTGCATGGCTTGCATCTGAAACAAAAATTCATTTCCTGCTCTTTTGGCCGGATCGCCTGTACAAGATTCCTCCATTCCAAGTATAGCAAATTTGATCTTAACATGATCAAGTATTCGTACGATGGCCTTCGTTATCTTTTTAGCTCTGTCGTCAAAACTTCCGCTGCATCCTACCCAAAAAAGTATTTCAGGAGTTTCTCCACTGGCCATCATCTCAGCCATTGTATGGACTTTTATCTGTTCAGTACTCATGTCTTTTAATTTTGATTGGTCCAGTTCGCCCTATCCGATTGCGCAAATTGCCATGGGGCACCATTGTTCTCAATGTTCGTGAACATGGTATTCAATTCTGAAGGACTTTGACTTTGTTCCATCACTAAATATCTTCTTAGTTCAACGATAATAGCAAGGGGATCTATGTTCACCGGACATTCCTGAACACAGGCATTACAGGTATTGCAGGCCCATATCTCTTCTGTGCTGATGAGATCCAACAAGGATCTGCCATCATCTACAAACGTTCCTTTGTTCTTATCTATATTTCTGCCCACTTCTTCCAATCTGTCTCTGGTATCCATCATGATCTTACGCGGAGAAAGTTTTTTTCCGGTCATATTCTGAGGACAGGCACTGGTGCATCTTCCACATTCCGTACAAGTATAAGCATCAAGTAAATTCTTCCAACTTAGATCCGTTACATCTTTTGCTCCGAAACGTTGCGGATTGTTTGGATCGGTCTTTGCAATATATGCCGGATCAAAATTTGGCGCCACAACATCCGTCACACTTTCCAATGTAGACAGTTGTCCTTTCTTTTTAAGATTGGAATAATAGGTATTCGGAAATCCTAAGATGATATGAAGATGTTTTGAATACGGGAGGTAATTCAGAAAGGCAAATACCATCACGATATGTCCCCACCAGCCTATTTTCTCAATTATATGAAGTGTTTCATGCGAAAAACCGCCGAACAACAATGGTCCAAGATGTGAACTTATAGCGAATCCGGTATTGCTGAGAACTGAATCAGCTCCATTCATCATAAAAATGAAAATGATAAGGACGATCTCACCCAACAAGATCAAATTCGCATCCTTAAAAGGCCATCCTTTTAGTTCCGGCATATTGAAACGCGGAAGTTTTAAAAGATTTCTTCTTGACAGAAATGCGATCGTTCCGATAAATGCCAGTACTGAAAGGATCTCAATGAAGCTGATCATAAAGGTGTAGAAACCGCCCAGGGAATCACTGAAGAAACGATGTGTTCCAAAGATCCCATCGACCACGATCTCTATTAATTCTATCTGTGTGATAATAAAAGCTGCGTAGAGAAATAAATGCAGGATCGCAGGCAGTGGTCTCGAAAACATTTTCTGCTGGCCCAATGCAACCAGTAGCATTGACTTCATTCTCTCTGAGGAATCTCCTTCAACGGAATGTTCTTTTCCCAAAAGAATATTCCTTCTGATCTTTTTAATATTAAGGGCAAAAAGAACACTTCCGCCGGCAAATAAAAGAATGAATATTGTCGAACCTATCATAAGAGCTTAATTAGTCCTTCGGTTTATTTTTACGTTTTTCCTTCCTTCCAAAAACTGAGAAGTGAATATAACGCTCCGGGTTAATACGAAGATCTTTAAGTAATTTATCTAAGTCAGAAGAAGACTTATTCAGATTATTATACAGCGAATCATTCTTCGCCAGTTTACCCATTGTACCCTGCCCCTCATTGATGCGGGTGATCATTGTATTCAACTGTTTAAGGGAGCGATCTGCTTCATCGATAGCTGATTTTAGTTGAGCTTTCGCCAAACTATCACTTATGTTACTTAAATTACTGATGATATTGTCAATCTTCTTTCCACTCTTATCGAGATCGGATGAAATGTTATTGATATGAGAAAGAATGGAAGAGATCTTTGCTTTTTCATTTCCTACAAGATCATCCAGCTTATAAGCAGTTTGCTCCAACGTGAGGATCGCCTTCTTGACACCTTCAATGGATTTATCCAAATTATCTCTTGTCTTTGCATTCAATATAGAACTCACAACCGTGATCACGCTATCCATTGTTCCAATCAGGTTCTCAGCCTTTGCCTGAATTGGAGCGATACGTTTATCCAGCTCCTGCTTAAATCCAGGCTCTAAAGCAGCAATAAGTGTGTCGCCATTCTTTGCAAATTCTTTTTGATTACTGAAAATGATCTCAACCGCCTTTGAGCCGAGAAGATCCGCGCTCACCGAACGAGCAATGGAACGGACCGGTATTTGCACATCGGATGTGATCAGAAATTTAACGAGTACTTTATTGGTATCTTTTAATCGGATAAGGGAGATTTCACTGACCTGACCAACCTTAAAGCCATTCACAAGAATAGGACTGGCTTCAATCAATCCGTCAATTTTCGGATACAATGCATAGAGATAATTCTTCTTTGTGAAGATATTGGAGCCTTTCAGGAAGTTGATCCCCCAAACAAAAGCAGCCACCGCACAGATAACTACCAAACCTATCTTAAATTCTTTACTTACTTTCACAAAAAAGTCCTGAATTTTAAAGCTTAAATATACGTATTTTTATTGATACAAATCCGGTGAACATGAATCAAAAAACCCCGAATGAAGAGCTGGGCAGGTTAGACAAAACAGCATTTAAAGCCTCTGATAAAAAACCGATCGCGGTAGTTCTGGATAACGTTAGAAGTTTACATAATGTTGGATCGGTTTTCAGAACTTGTGATGCTTTCTTGATTCATGAGATCTTATTGTGTGGGGTCACGGGGCAACCCCCTCATAGCGAAATGGAGAAAACAGCTTTGGGCGCCACGGAAACCGTAGACTGGAAATACTTTTCAAAAACCAGCGATGCAGTTGAGTATTTAAAAGAGAATGGCTGGAAGATCTATGCAGTTGAACAAACGAAAAACAGCGTTTTATTACAAGACTTTGTGATCACAAAAGAAAAAGTAGCCTTTGTTTTTGGAAATGAGGTATATGGGGTTGATCAGGAAGTGATCGATCAATGTGATGGAGTGATCGAGATCCCACAAGCCGGTACCAAACACTCATTGAATATTGCGGTAAGTGCAGGGATTGTATTATGGGAAGTTTTTAAAAAGATCAACTAAAAAAACATTTTTATTCCAATAGGAGTTTTCCTGTGCGAATGATCTTATTCTGAAAATCACTGACCTCGTAAAAATAAATCCCCCTGCTGAATTTTTCAGTATTCAGAATAGACTTCGATTTCACTTCTTCTTCCATAACTGTTTCACCTAACAAATTCTTCAATTTAAATTGAGCGTGTTCTAGCCCGCTTATAATGTAGACTTGATCCGACGCAGGATTGGGGTAAATCTTAATATTTCCGCTCAACTGTTCTTCATCAATACCTGTACAAATCACAATGGATTGAGTAAAAACAGCCGAGTTCGAACAACTGCTTAACGTAATTCCGGTAACTGTATAGGTAGTATTGACAGTGGGACTAACTACAATTGACTGACCAGCCTGACCAGTATTCCATGAATAAGAGGAAGCGCCTGATGCGCTGAGTGTAGCGGAGAGACCTGAACAAATTACATTACTGGAACTTACTAATGTGATCGTTGGCGGTGGACCCGAAGAAACATTGATGAAAATAACAGAGCTATCTTTCTGATTGCAGGCGGTTGGATTCTTCACGGCAAGAGAAACAGAATAGATGCCGGCAGCCGTGAATGTAATTATCGGATTCAAATTCACGGAATTTGTGATGCCGGGAGCTAAATACCACAAGAATGTTGAATAATTGATAGCCGCATTCGATAAGGTAACGGTCAGTGGTGCGCATCCGGATGTAACATTGGCGGAAATATTTGAACTCACCAGTGATGACGATTGCGCATTGATCTTAAAAATACCATTATTACAATTGAAAGAATGATTTGGATTACCCGGAGTGTTCGGCCACGCGCCGGGAGTAACCGGAAAGTCATCGTTTCCACCGCAGCCGGCACAAACTGACTGATAAAATACGCCTGACTTGTCAATTCTAGAAGTTCCACCATCAACATGTTCAGTACTCACATTTCCCCCGAAATAAGTTCCATATAATAGTGATCCGGCATTCGCACTCAACTGCATCAAATAAAAATCATTACCGTCTGTAGTCGATTGCGTTGCTGCCATCAGCGGCATTGCTGTGAGCGTTGAATAAAACGGCGGTACGATTCCCCCACCCCATCCTGATAAATACAAATTTCCACAGTGATCCACACTAAAGGCCGATGGAGAAATATCGGTTGTACTAAGATTGCTGCCAATTGTCGTATTCAGCATCAAACTAGTTAAACTTGAATTGAATTTAGAGATGAATTGATGCGTTCCCGGGTTGGAGTAACCAACGCCGAATACAGGCATACTGCCTAATGACTGTCCTAATAAATAAATATTATTTTGAAGGTCGCTTTGTACAAAATAAGATTGATCGTAATTACCTGTTCCAAGATAAGAGGAAGAAAGAAGCACAGCGCTTGTAGTAGAGATCACAGATACAAAAGCATCAGCAGAGCCTCCTGAATAGACTGTGGAATAAGCGCCGGGAGTGACCGGAAAATTCTGACTAGAGGTGCCTCCGGTAATATAAACCTGTTCATTATCATTAACGATCAGGGAATTTCCGCAATCATTGGAAGAACCACCCAGGAAGGTAGAAAACAAAAGCTGAGTAAGACCGGGATTGAATTTAGCGATAACTGCATCTTGTTTCCCTCCCAATGTATTATCAAAAGCATTGAAAGTAGGGAAATCAGCCGAACGTGTACTGCTGGCAATGTAAATATTATTGAATCTGTCTACTCGAATTTCACCTCGGTATTGATCACCATAGTTATGTTGCAATGAGTCGCATACATATTCAAAAACATTGTTTTGGATTTGCGTTAGTCCATTGACATGATTGACCCCGTCGTTACTTGATCCACCCAGAAAAGTACTTCCCATCAAAAGAGTACCTGCCGAATTGAATTTAGCCAGATAGATGTCTGTTCCGTTAACGAAATCCGTTCCATTATACACAAAGGAAAGTGCTTGTCCACCATTGAATGTAACATCATAGGCTCCTACTGTTACAGGAAAATTTGCTGAACTAGTCGCGCCATAGAAACAAAGATTATCACTATTATCAACGATCATACTTGTAACGATTTCTGTAGCAGATCCTCCGAAATAAGTTGAATAGAGCAATGCATTTCCATTCGTATTGTATTTTGTGATAACGACATCCGTATTCCCAAAAGCAACTATCCCTTGAAAAGAGATCAAAAATGCGCCGAGAGTTGTAGGATAACCCATATCGAAAGCTGTTCCTCCTGAATAAAAATTCCCTTGCGCATCCCAGGTTGCTGTCATTCCAAAATTATCCGCATTGCTACCACTTTGCGCGGCAAAAACCAATACCGGATCTATTATTAAGTCGTATCCTCTATCATAACCAGAAGGAAAATCGAAACTCACACGGTTTGAATCCAAAACGTAAACACATTCCACTTTTTTGATCATTCCATTCACATTCTGCCAAACGACCGGTCGTTGCTCGATCACCTTATCCACACTTAATGAATAGCTCAGACTTGAACCATCCAGCTTCATTTTATCAATTCCTTCATACTTTAAACGGATAAGGGAAGGATCTGCACCTTTTTTGACAATGAAATTATATTTCAATCCTGTATGCGTTCCTATCAATTCATAATCAATTCCATCATACAATTCACGGTATAACAATTTCTTGTAATTCTTAACATTGCTTCTCCATTTTTCCTTCTCTTTTCCCAAAAAGAAATTCTCATAATCCGGGCCCGGCTCACTCTTTAGTATCTGAACGTTCTTATTGGAATTCTCAAAACTTATTCTGTAAGAATGGGCCTGAACTTCTTGCTTTGATTCCATTCGTTTTCCCTTCGTTGCATGATGGCGCTCTCGCATCCTTTGAGCATCAAATAAACTAAAGGTAAGACAGTTTGACTCTACGAATAAATTACCGGCGTCTAATGTGGATTTAAAGAGGATCTTTTCGTCCCACTGACCCATGTTCTCACTGAATTTGATTTGAGAAGACAAATTATTGATAGAAAAAAAGAGCGTCCCTAAAAGGACGAAAAATATTTGTTTGTTTTTCATCATTGAAATTATACTCTAAAATACTCAAAATTGATGAAAATCAAAGTTTACTCCTGATCAATGGCCATCATCCATCTGATATCGGAGTAAGTAATGGAATCAGGCAGCTTGTCTTTTATCATCTTGATTCCTCCTGACTTATCAAAACCCTTCAATGCTTTTTTGATCTTTTTTTGCTTTTCTTTCGAAATAAGCTGATCGATCTTTATTTCTCCGGATGCGATGAATGGGATCAAATGTCCCTCAATGGTGGTCAGAGCAAAATTTCTTTGCTTTGAAATTTCCTCAAGACTCAGTCCCTTCTTATAAAGTTCATAGGTGAGTCGTTTCGTGTCCTTTGTAATTCCTTCTGCTCCTTCGCTTTCTGCTTTCTTTGTTGATTTTTTTGCTTTCTTCACTTTCTTTACTGAACTCATATTGGTAGAAAGGTCATTCTCTGATAAGTAATTCTTGATCACTTTGAGAAATTGACTTCCATACATTTCTATCTTTGCTTTCCCGAAACCCGTTATTGCGAGAAGATCTTCTTCTTTTTCCGGCAAAAACTCACTCAATTGTTTGAGGCTTTCATTCTTCAGAACCATGAAGATCGGTTTGTGTTCGTCATTGCAGATCTCATCCCGTACTAACATTAATTTTCTGAACAGGTCGGGATGTTTCACATCGGCACCAATCTTTGTGTTCTTAGCGCTGGAATAAATGGAAAACTTATAATCAGGGAGTCGAAGCTCAAGTTTAGCCTTTATCAGATCAGAAAAATTAAATCCATTTCGGCAAGAATTGATCAGCGCTTTTTTACCGTGTATAAGCTCGAAAATACGTTTTAATTCCGGATCAATATCATCGCTTGCCTCCTTGCTCTGAGATCTTAATGGAACATCCTTATACATTGCGATCAATTTTTCTACTTCATCGCTAAAATAACTTGCTGCCTTCTTCACTCTCTCATTCAACTCAGTATTTTGTTCAAGATCCGATACCCCTTGCATTAATTTACCGAGTTGATTCTTAAACTTCGATCCTACATCGTATAATTGATCGATCTGTTCGTTCAATCTTGCGATCCACTCAAGTCCGTCCGGGTTCAATTTGCTTTTATGCAATTGAATATATCCGGCCAATTCATCTCTTTCTCTTTTAATTTCAATCAATTCAAAAACAGAAAAAAGGGCTTGTGCCGTGAAATATTGCTTTGCTCCATTAAAAAGTTCGTTCACTTCTTCTCTGCTTTGCTTGGTTGTAGAGAATTGCAATACTTTTTTGTCATTGAAAAGTGATTCTGCGCTGATTCTTGAACTCAGGATCAATCCTTCCATCCCCCTGCATCGACTTAAGGCAACGTACACCTGTCCACTTGTGAATGCTTCTTCAGCATCAATAATGAGTTTATCAAATGTCAAACCCTGACTCTTATGGATCGTTATGGCCCATGCAAGTCGCAAAGGATATTGCGTGAAGGTTCCAATGACATCTTCCTCTATGTGAGAAGTCGTTTTATCCACTGAGAAACTAACATTGTTCCAGGTCTCTCGTCCAACTTCAATTTCATTATTATCTTCATCGCACTTTACCTTGATCTTTTCTTCGTCAACATAAACAACCGTTCCTGTTTTTCCGTTGTAATAATTCTTTTCATTGTTGTTCTTTAGAAACATCACACGCGTTCCACTTTTCAAGATAAGAATTTCATCTGCCGGGTAATTCTTTTCCGGAAAAACTCCATCCGTTTTGCATTTGAATTTGAATTCCTTTCCTTTTAAATTCTGCAGTGATTCAGCATTGATCTCATCTGCTTTACGGTTGTGGGTAGTTAAAGTGATGTAAGTCGATTTTTCATCTACACTGAGATCATTCCTATACCTTTCATTTATAACAGCGAGATCTTTCAATCCAAGTTCATTGTTCCGTACTTTATTTAGAATATCTATGAATTTCTCTTCCTTTTGTCTGTAGATCTTATCCAGCTCTATATAGACAGGCGCTTCATTTCTTATTACCAGGCTATCGAAAAAATAGGGACTTGCATAAACAGATCTCAATAAGAGCCATTCCTCATCCCTAACAACTGGAGGCAACTGAAACATATCTCCTATCATCAAAACCTGAACGCCTCCAAATGGCTGATCCCACTTTTTGCGCGTATGTCTTAAGCTGGCATCGATCTGGTCAAGTAGATCTGCTCGCACCATGGAGATCTCATCGATCACGAGCAGATCCAGATTCCGAAGAATGGCCAGACGTTGGGAATTGTATTTCTGCACGAATTGACCAAGACTGCCTTTCTTATAGGATCCATCCGCATTGAATTGAGGAATGAAAGGCGTAAATGGAAATTGAAAAAATGAATGGATGGTTGTTCCACCGGCATTGATGGCAGCAACACCTGTAGGTGCTACAATGGCCATTTGCTTATAGGTATTGGACTTAATGTACCTGAGTAATGTAGTCTTTCCTGTACCGGCTTTTCCGGTAAGAAAAATATTTTTGGCTGTTTGATTTACAAAAGCAAGTACCTGCTCAAATTGAATATTAACCTCTATCTTCTCCACAAAGTCACAAAGTAAAACAAAATTAATAAATTAGTGCAGAAATGAAGTCATATAAATTATTTTGTGGAGGTGAATTCATTGAGTCCTCTCGCAAAAAGAACATAAAAAATAAATTCACCGGGGAAGATTTTGCGACGGTATGCTTCGCTGATGAAGCTATTCTTGAAAATGCGATCCATATGGCGCAGGCATGTGCAGCTCAATTGGATTCGCTTAGTTCAGGTGAAAAATCGAATTCCTTAAAATACATTTCCGATCAACTACTTGCAAATAAAAAATACCTGGCAGAAATATTGAGTATTGAAAGCGGAAAACCCATCATTTACGCAGTAGCTGAAATTGAAAGAGCGGCACAAACTTTTTTGATCGCAGCCGAAGAATGCAAGCGTTTACCAAATGAATACCTTAGCTTAGACTGGACAACGAACGGAAAAGGAAAAGAAGGTTTGGTAAAATACTTTCCGGCTGGCATTGTAGCCGGCATTTCGCCTTTCAATTTTCCAATGAATCTGGCAGTACATAAAATTGCACCTGCTATTGCTGCAGGCTGTCCTATCATCTTAAAACCGGCTTCTTCAACTCCCCTTTCTACATTGGAACTGGCAGGCATTATAGCAACGAGTGGATTACCCAAGGGTGCCGTCTCAATATTGCCAATGGACAGAGGAACCGGCAATTTATTAGTCACAGATTATCGTATAAATGTTTTAAGTTTTACCGGCTCGCCGGAAATTGGCTGGGAATTAAAGAAACAAAGTGGCAAGAAAAAAGTTGTATTAGAATTAGGAGGAAACGCTGGAGTGATCATTTCAAAAGGAACTGAAATAAAAAAAATAATTGATAAATGTATTGGTGGAGCTTTTGCCTACAGCGGTCAAATTTGCATACACGCCCAGCGTTTTTATGTTCACGAGAGTTTGTTTGATGATTTTGTTACTGAAATGAAAAATGCATCAAGCAAATTAGTTACAGGTGACCCATTGAACGAAGAAACAAGGTTTAGCCATATGATCGATGAAGAAAACGCAAAGCGCGTGGAGAACTGGGTGAAGGAAGCAACGGCGCAAGGCGCTAAATTGATCTGCGGTGGCAAAAGAAGTGGTTCTTTCTTTGAACCCACTCTACTTACCAATACCACTATTTCAATGAAAGTTAATTGTGAGGAGGTCTTTGGTCCAATCGCATGCATTGAAAAATACAATGGCACCATTAAAGAGGCCATCAAGTTGGTGAACGAGTCAAAATTCGGTTTGCAATGTGGTATTTTCACGGATTCAGTGAAAGAATTGGATGAAGTTTTTAATAAAGTGAAAGTTGGTGGTGTTATTCACAACGATGTTCCTACCTTGCGCTTCGATCACATGCCTTATGGTGGAGTGAAAGAAAGTGGAATGGGAAGAGAAGGCGTGAAATACGCTATGATGGATATGATGGAAGCGAAAATATTGGTTAAATGATATTTCTATTTTAAAGAATCAGAATAAAAATTATTTATGGAATACAGAAGATTAGGAAAATCAGGTTTACAGGTTAGCGTTCTTTCTTTCGGAAGCTGGGTAACCTTTGGCAAACAAGTTCCGGATGGAACTGCAGATGAAATGATGAGCATCGCTTACGAAAACGGCGTTAACTTTTTTGACAATGCCGAGATCTATGCCCGTGGAAAATCAGAACTGGTGATGGGAGAGATCCTGAAAAAGAAAAAATGGTCACGCAGTTCATATTGTGTGAGCAGTAAAGTTTTCTTTGGTTATGAAGAATCAAAGCCCAATCAAACCGGTTTATCACGAAAACACATCGTTGAAGGTTGTCATGCCTCATTAAAACGTTTGCAAGTCGATTATATCGATCTGTATTTCTGTCACCGACCGGATAAGAATGCACCCATTGAAGAAACAGTATGGACCATGAATGATCTTATCAGGCAAGGTAAAATATTGTATTGGGGAACAAGTGAGTGGAGCAGCGATGAGATCATGCAGGCTTTTATCTTCGCCGAAAAAAATCATTTGATCGGCCCTAGCATGGAACAACCACAATACAATATGTTCGAGAGAACAAAAATGGAAAAAGATTATTTGCTTCTTTTCAGGGATTTTGGATTAGGCACAACGATATGGAGTCCACTTGCCAGTGGATTATTAACCGGAAAATACAACGATGGTATTCCAACAGATAATCGATTGCATATTGAAGGAATGGACTGGCTGAAAGAACGAACATTAGGAGATAACAGCAAGATTGAAAAAACAAAAAAACTAAGTGCATTAGCAGCAGAACTCGGTACAAGTCTTCCGAAATTGGCGATTGCCTGGTGTGTAAAAAATCCGAATGTGAGTACTACCATTCTTGGAGCGAGTAAACCACTGCAATTGAAAGAAACATTAAGTTCTTTGGAAATATTACCATTGCTTACCATTGAAGTAATGGAGAAAATAGAAAGTATCCTTCAAAACAAACCGGTGCAGCCATTGTACTAAGACATCTAAAAATTTTAGTTTACTTTTTCATAAGTGAATTTTACCATTCATCCTTCAATTTCGAACTTCCGTCGATGTGTTGGAACAAGCTTCGTTTTTATAGTGAATTCCATTGACAAAACTGAATTTATTCACTAAATTCGGTGTTATTAAATTCAACCTTATGAAAAAAATTGTACTAAGTCTTGGAATCATTGTTTCAGCTTTCAACTCAAAAGCTCAGGGATATTGGGAGACCATGCAAGATCCAAACGGTAATTTATATACTGCTCAACAGCAGTTCTATCAATATTTTAGTACAAACGACTCGAATGATAAAGGAAAAGGATACAAAGCCTTTAAACGTTGGGAAGCTTTTGTTGAGCCAAGAGTATACCCAACCGGAAATCTTTCCTTACTTGGACTTACGGCACAAAACCATCAGGCTTTTCTAAATTCTTACGTTGCTCCTAATCAAGGAGGAGGAAAAGTAGGACAGATCGGTGGTCAGAATCTTGTCGCTGCAGCAACATGGTCGCCAGTTGGACCCATGGGACCAATGGCCGGAACAGGAAACGGACAGTTTTTAAAATCAGGGCGTATCAATGGAATTGTGACACATCCTACTAACACAAATGTGCTTTACGCATGCGCACCTGCAGGTGGTTTCTGGAGATCTTATAATGCTGGTACTACTTGGGTAACTACAACAGACAATATGCCTAATACAGGTTGTTCAGATGCAGCTGTTGATCCATCAAACACAAATATTATTTATCTCGCAACAGGTGACGGTGATGCAGGAGACAATCCTAGTATTGGGGTTTACAAATCCTTTGATGCCGGTGTAACTTTTACCCCAACGGGATTAACGTATACTTTCAGTGCTGGAGCAAGGATCAGAAGAATTCTTATCAATCCGAATACTCCTTCGGTTGTGATCGCAGCCACCAGTGGTGGTGTTAGAAGAAATGCAAGTGGTGGTGCCGGAGCATGGACAACCCCGGATGGAGCAAATTGCTATGACCTCGAATTTCAACCAGGCAATCCGAATATCGTTTATGCAGCAGGGACTAGTTTTCGTCGTTCAACAGATGGAGGTTTAACTTTTACTCAGATCACCAATGGTATACCTACAACTGGCGTTAGCAGAATGGCAATAGGTGTAACACCAAGCAATCCTCAAGTTGTGTATGTGCTCGCTTCATTAAGTTCAAATAATGGTTTTCAAGGCTTATATCGTTCAACAGATGGTGGGATAACATTCACACAGATGTCCAATTCACCTAATTTATTAGGATGGTCAAATGTTGGAGGAGATACTGGAGGACAAGGATGGTATGACCTTTGTATTGCTGCATCACCTACAAACTCCAATGAAATTGTTACAGGAGGAGTAAATGTATGGAGAAGCTTGAGTGGCGGAGCAGCAGGAACCTGGACGATCTACGGGCACTGGACAGGAAGTGGAGCACCTTTTACACATGCCGACCATCATGATCTTGAATATGACTTTGCTGGTAATCTTTATAATTCAAATGATGGAACTGTTTATCGCAGAAATGGTGGAAGCTGGTTGGAGATCTCAGGGCAAATGAATCTTTCTCAGATCTACAAATTAGGGACATCATCACAAACAGCCAACATGTGGTTAACAGGACATCAGGATAATGGAACGAGTATTTGGACCGGAGCAACCTACAGTGCTCAATTAGGTGGAGATGGAATGGATTGTTTCATTGACAGAACAAATAATGCCAATAAGTTTGCAGAATATTACAATGGAGCATTCATGAGATCGATTGGTGGTGGAGGATGGACCGGTTGTACAACAGGTATGACAGGAGGAGCTCCATGGGTAACCATCTGGAAACAAGATCCTACCAACAATACTAGATTGCACGCAGGAAGACAAGAAATGTTTGTTTCCAATGACTTAGCAGGTACATGGACCCAAAATGGAACGATGCCTGTAGCTGGCTCAATAAGAGAATTTGCCATTGCTCCATCTAATAATCAAGTGATCTATGTATTAAAAAGTGGCGCAATCATCAAAACTGTAGATGGAGGAGCGAATTGGACAAACGTTACCAACGGAGCGCCGATAGGAAGTGCTGCTCCAGATTTCGTTGTGATCCATCCAACCAATCCGAATATTGCTTGGGTTGTTCTTAGTGGCTACTCTGCTGCAAACAAAGTAATCAAAACAACGAACGGTGGAACAAGCTGGACCAACATTACAGGCAACCTTCCTAATATTCCTGCAAACTGTGCCGTATATCAATCCGGTTCAAATGACAGAGTTTATGTTGGAATGGATATTGGAGTTTACTATATAGATAATAGCTTAGCCAACTGGGTTGCTTATCAATATAATCTTCCAAACATTCCGGTTTCTGATCTTGAGATCTCTCCGGCAGATCCTTCAAAGCTTGTCGCGTCAACTTACGGAAGAGGAACATGGAAAGTAGATGTCATTGCGGCAGCCCCTCCTGTAACAGCACTATCCTACACTGGTTCATTGTGTACGAATGCACCAAAACCATTCTATGATTTTTCTGCAAATGCTCCAACAGTGTGGAGTTGGTCGGTGACTCCAATGGTAGGAGTTACAATTTCCAATTCAACAGTAGCCAATCCAACGATCACTTTTGCAAACGCAGGTAGTTACACCGTGTCATTATTTACAAGCAATATCTATGGTCCAGGTACAATAGCTTCACAAGTAGTTTCTGTGACTGCAACACCAACTGTTCTTATCAGTAATGCATCTCAAACTATTTGTTCAGGAAGCAGCGCTAACCTGAGTGCAAGTGGTGCAGCCACTTATAGCTGGAGTAATGGTGTGAATACACAGTCGATCACGGTGACTCCAAGCGTTAATACAATTTACAATGTTGTTGGAAGTGTGAACGGATGTAATGGTTCAGCCAATGCAACCGTAACAGTTGGCGGATCATCCTTGACACTTAGTGCAAATAATCCAAGTATTTGCGTAGGTTCTACTGCAGTAATTACTGCTAGTGGAGCTATTTCTTATACCTGGAGCACAGGAGCACTTACTGCTTCAACAAGTGTTTCTCCTGGTGTTACAACAACTTATACGGTAACAGGAAGCAATGGTGCCTGTTCAGGTGTTTATGTAAGTACCGTCACTGTAAATTCAACTCCAACAGTTTCTGCAAACAATGCTACTATTTGTAGTGGAAGTTCAACTATACTTACTGCATCAGGTGCAACTTCTTACACATGGAGTACCGGAGCATTGACCAACACTGTGAATGTTTCTCCTACTGTTACTGCCCAATATACGGTTACAGGAAGTAATGGTGGGTGTAGCAGTGCAATTACAAGAACAGTAACTGTAAATCCTAGTCCAACTGTGACTGCAAATAATCCGATAATTTGCAGTGGTAATTCAACCATCCTAACAGCATCAGGAGCTACTTCCTATACATGGAGTAACGGAGCTTTAACAAACACAACAAGTGTCAATCCCGGAACAACAACGCAGTATACTGTTACAGGAAGCAACGGAGGAGCTTGTAATGGTATTTACATTAGTACAGTTACCGTGAATGCAACACCAACTGTTAGTGCAAATAATGCGAGCATATGCGTAGGCGGCTCTACAGTTCTTACCGCAAACGGAGCTGCAACTTATACCTGGAGCACAGGTGCACTCACCAATACAATTAATGTTTCCCCTATAATTACAACACAATACACGGTAACCGGTGCCAACGGAGCTTGTACGAATGCCATTACAAGAACTGTTACCGTAATGGGAAATCCAACGGTAACTGCAAATAATCCGAGCATTTGTAACGGAAGTTCTGTGATTTTAACTGCTATTGGAGCAAGTAATTATACCTGGAGTACTGGTGCGTTGACGAACACTATCAGTGTTTCACCAACAGTAACTACACAATATACAGTTACTGGAAATAACGGAGCCTGTAACAGTGTTTACATCAGTACCGTAACTGTGAATGCAAGTCCAACGCTTTCAGCGAACAATGCCAGTATTTGCAGTGGAAACGCAGCAGTACTTTCAGCAAGTGGTGCGCTGACCTATACCTGGAGCACCGGTGCCCTTACAAGCACCGTTAGTGTATCACCTATAGTTACGACACAATATACTGTTTCTGGAAGTAACGGAAGCTGCAGTAGTTCAATCACCAGAACTGTGAACGTAACTACTACACCAACTGTTTCTGTAAGTAATGCTGGAATTTGTACCGGAGGTTCAACGGTATTGACAGCAAGTGGAGCTACTTCATATACTTGGAGTACAGGAGCACTTACGAACACCGTTAGTGTTTCTCCTGGTATTACTACTGTGTATACCGTAACCGGAAGTAATGGTAATGGTTGTAATAATATTCAAACGGTGACAGTAACAGTAAATAATACTCCTACAGTTGTGATCAGCAATAGCAGCCAAACGATCTGTTCAGGTGCTACTGTCAGCTTCACGGCAAGTGGCGCTCTGTCTTATTTATGGAATACAGGGGCGAACACTTCTTCAGTGTCTGTTAGCCCTTCTGTTACCACTGTTTATTCTGTTACAGGATTAAATGGTTCCTGTTCGGGTGCTGCCACAGCAACCGTGAACGTAAATAGTACGCCTACCCTTGTTGCAAACAGCGCTACACTTTGTGCCGGACAAAGCACCACATTAACGGCGAACGGAGCTCCATCCTATACCTGGAGCACAGGATCCAATAACTCCAGTATCAATGTATCACCATCCGTTACAACAGTGTACACCGTAAATGGTTCCAACGGAATATGTAATGGATCTACTAATGCTACCGTTACCGTCAATCAGTTGCCGAACATATTGATCAGCAGCAATCCTACGTTAGTCTGTCTTGGAAACACACTTTCTCTGAATGCTAGTGGTGGACTTACTTATACCTGGCAGCCGGGTAATCTCAACGGGGCCAGCCAAACATACACGCCTCCTGCAACACAAACTTATACTGTATTTGGAACAGATGCTAACAACTGTAACAATACTTCTACGATCTCTGTTGTAGTAACACCATGTACCGGAATTCTTAAAAATGCTCAGGGTGAAATGTATTATAGTGTTTATCCAAATCCATCTACTGATAAGATCACTGTATCCTATCCAAGTTCGATGGAAAACGAAATCACTATGCAGATCTTTGATGCTTCAGGAAAACTGATCGTGAAAGAAACACATGTGTTCAATAAAAATAATCCGAACTTTGATCTGAACATCATGAATGTTGCAAAAGGCATGTACTTCCTTAAGTTGAATGTGAAAGGTGGAGAAAGCACAACACTCAAATTGATCAAGAACTAAAATCACACACAAGATGAAGGTCCGGTAAGCAATTACCGGACTTTTGTCATTTATTGCCCTTTCTTAAATCGATGTAAATAATAAATCGCTGATTTTTGTAGAAAAAGGGTTTGAATTTAGAATAACTTTACTTCATAAAAACAATAGCTATGAAAAAAATATTTACGATTGGCCTTGTACTCACATCCATGAACTTTTTCAGTCAGGCTGTAAGTTCTGTTGCAAATGGCAATTGGACCAACCCTGCAACATGGAATTGCACTTGCGTTCCTATCAATGGAAATTCTGTCACCATCAGTCACAGTGTTACATTAAACACCAGCATGCTCTTTAATACAGGCGGCATCACGATCAATAACAATGGTTCGCTTGTACATGACGCAGCACGTGACATCATGATCAGTGGAGGTTATTTTTATAATAACGGAAATGCATCCTTTCGCTTTTTCAATCTCGCCTCAGGAACAGGATCCAATTCCGGAACTTTTTCCATTACCGCAATTACTAACTCTGTGAGCTTGACCAATGCAGGAACGATCAATATGGACAGTATGTATGTTGCAGGAAACTTTACCAATACAAGTACCGGTAAGGTAAATGGAAATAAAATAGCCTTTGTTTCACCTGTAATGAATGATGGAAGGATCACGGTTTCCCTATCATTGAATTCATCCACTATGACCAATAACAATTACCACGGAGGATATGCATTTACAAATAATGGTCTTTACAACAACAATGACTCGATCATTTTAACTTACAGCATGTGGAACAAGATCAAATTCAATAACAATGCCGGATCTTTGATCAAACTGACCAAGAATTTTCATAATTATACCATTGGCAACACAGCTTCATTCAACAATAACGGAAACGTGATCATTCTGGACAGCTATTACAATTCCGATACAGTTAAAGGAACCATCACCGGAACATTTACCGTAGCAGATTCCTCTTCCAACAGCGGAAGAATGAATGGAAATTTTAAATTCTGTGATCAGACTCCTCCCGGAGCTGCGCCTTATGTGGATTTCAATACTGGCGTGATCAGTAACGGAATAACCTGGTGTGCACCGGCAGGAATAAAAATAAATGAAATGAAAGTTTCTTTCAGCATTTATCCGAATCCGTCTTCTGGAGTGATTTTCGTTAGTGGAACAAAAGTAGAAGAACTTGCATTGTACGATAACTTAGGCAAACGAGTACAACTGATCGAACTGAATAAGGAAAATAATTTTGATGCTAAAATCGAAGGATTGAATGAAGGGATCTATTTTCTGAAAGGTGAGAATAGCACTAAAAAGATAATGATCCTCAAATGATCAATTTCCAATAATTAAAAACCCGAAGAAAAGATCTTCGGGTTTTTTTTTGATTTAATTGAATTTACTTTTTCTTAAAACCAATACTCAAGCCGTTTACGCAATAACGCAATCCACTTTTCGTAGGACCATCATCAAAAATATGTCCTAAATGTCCCCCACATTTAGCGCAAACGATCTCCGTTCTGATCATACCGTGAGAGAAATCATTGATCTTTTTCACTCTCTCCCCTCCTCCGATCTCACCATCAAAACTCGGCCAGCCACAATGCCCATCAAATTTTTGAGTACTGGTAAATAACTCGGTTCCACAACCGGCACAAACATACGTTCCTTCATCGAATAATTTATTGAGTTCGCTCGTGTGTGGGCGTTCGGTACCTTTTTCTCTTAATACGTGATACTGCTCGGGCGTGAGGATCTTCTTCCATTCCTCTTCTGTTTTATTAAAGCTTGTGTCCATACTTTGTTTTTGTGAATTTGTTTTTACGTTTTCTTTTTCTCCATTTTGGCAGCTGCCTAAAGCAGTCAGCAGTAATAAACAGGAGCAAATCAATGATCTTTTCATGTTCAAATAGACGAAGAAAGAGGCGAATCCTTTCTTCATTTTAAGAATTTTAACGTTTGCTTCGCAATTTAACTTCATTCAGTAATTCCTCCTCACTTCCATGTTTCTTTTTGATCCTGATAAATGAACCTTCACCGGCATCAGCGATCTCCTTCAGGTTCTTCAATGCTGCTTTATCATTTCCAAACGCAACAGTGGTCATCACTACTCTTTTACTTTCATTCTTCAATTTCCAGTTTTCCTTATCTTTTGCATAAAAGTAAAACATTCCATCGGTCGCCAAAAAGATCTGATTGTTTCCTTCCTCAATAAAATGTTTTTCACTGACCTCTCTTGCTTTGAGGATCGCCTTTCTTCCCTTTGTATAACCCTGGCCTTTAAAAGAAGCAACCAATGCTTTCATTTCTTTTTTATCCGAACCCTTCAACGATTCTTTTAATACTGTAACTGTATCCGCGTAAGCGATAAAAGAGATCCTGTCCATATCGCGCAGTGCGTCGATCAGCACATACAATGCTTCCTTCATTAAAGGCAGTTTGGCAGAGTCTTTCATAGAACTGCTCACGTCTACCAAAAAAACAATATTGTTTGGCTTGTAGTGCAAAACCGAAAGTTCGCCGGCCTTTTCTACAAGCACAGGATGACTTGGATCCGGTAAAACACTGTCACTTGGAGTTTCTGAAAAAGTAATGATCGGGCGATAAGGCTCATCCGGGATCTTATTGCTATTATCCCTTGATTTGGCTGGCTCTTCAATAACGATCGGACCCTCTTTTATCTTTACATTCTTTTTGCTTCTGCTTCCAAAATAAAAACAGGCTTGTTGATCGTTCTTCAGTTTCTCTTTTAAATCGCCACTCATTTCCATTAGATAAGGTTTTGCCTGATCACTTGTCACCAAAGAAATCTTCTTTTTGAATTTTCCTGCACTTTCAGGAACAAAAGAGAGAATAAGGAGACAGGTGTCTCCGGGTTGTAAGGTTTTTTTTGAAGCAAATACTTTCAGCCCTCTTTCTGCATCAGCTCGTAAAAGATAGATCTTCTTATCAGCCGTGTTCTTCAGAACAATATCACCGCTTATCTCATATGCTTCCTTAATCTCGCCTAATTGAAGTTCATTTTCATTGAACCTCAACTGTGCTGAACACAGGGTTGAGCTGAAAATGAGAGAAAGAAATAACCTTTTCATGAATGAAACAAAACAAAAAGAATGCCGAGTTGATAGGTATAAGTCAGATTTCCTTTTTCGGTACAAAGAACAAGCCAACAAATCCTAAAATAAAGAATCCGATAAGAGCAAGAACAGAAGGACGCATTCCTCCCATCACTTCACTGATCATTCCGAAAGAGATCGTTCCGATGATCATTCCGCCTTTTTCCATCACATCATAAAAACTGAAAAAACTGGTATGGTCTTCGGTCGGTGGAAGGAATTTGCTGTATGTACTTCTTGAAAGGGATTGAATGCCACCCATCACAAATCCTACCAGAAAGGCCACAACATAAAAATGAATCGGTAAATGAACTACTGCGTACGTGAATACACAAATAAAGATCCAGATGGAGATCGCAAACATCAGTGATTTTACATTTCCGAATTTTGCAGACATGCGTGAAAAAACAAAAGAGCCCAGAATTCCAACGAACTGAATGATAAGAATACTAATGATCAAAGAGGTGGTCTTTGCCTTCTCAGCCCCTTCGCCTGTTCCCCAGTCGATCTCGCTGCGTGCAAAAAGTACCGCCATCACAAGAACGGTTTGCACACCCATGTTGTAAAAAAAATAACTGTATAAAAATCGCTTGAGCGTTTTCAGTTTTTTAATTTGCTTGGCAACTGATACCAGTTCTTTGAAGCCTTTTGTGATGAGTCCTGTTTTGTCCTTACCATGCGCCGTATGATTTTTACCTGGTAAAACGCTGAAAGTAACTTGTGCAAAACCGATCCACCATAAACCAACAAGAAGAAAACTGAATTTGGCAGGCACCTTAAAAACCATGATCAATACCAGACAAACGATCAAAAGTAAAGAGCTTCCGAAATAACCCATAGAAAAACCACGGGCACTCACTCTGTCCTGATTCTCTTCTGATGCAATTTCGGGGAGATAGGAGTTGTAATAGACCAAACTTCCCCAGAAACCAACTGTAGCTGTAATAAACGGAATGAAGCTAAGCTCAAGATGTTCTCGATTGAAGAAGAACAAGGACATACATGAAATGGAACCCAGGTAACAGAAGATCTGAAGGAATCTTTTTTTGTTTCCCAAATAATCGGCTATTCCACTCAAAATCGGAGCACTTAATACCACAATAAAAAGTGCAAAGGCGTAAACAAAAGAATAAATATTCTGATTCTCAAAATTGATTCCAAAAAAACTTACGGTGTGCCCAATGAAGTTTTTATCAGCATCATGTGTCGTTATATAATCGTAGTAATTCGGAAAAATAGCAGAAGTGATCACCAAAGGAAAAACAGAATTCGCCCAATCATAAAAAGTCCATGCTTTTATAATCTTAGGATCATCCTTCTTTATCAGCTGCATATCTTAATTTTTAATGATTTCAAATTCAACCCTTCGGTTCTGCATTTTTCCTTCATCTGTGTCATTGGATGCAATTGGCTGGGTACTTCCAAATCCTTTAAATAGCATTTTATTCTGAACTCCTTTTTTGATGAGGTATTCGAAGACTTCTCGTGCTCTGAGCTCCGACATTTTCTGGTTCTTGAATGCCAATCCACTATTATCACTGTGTCCGTTGATCCTTATCTCCAGATTTGGATTTTTCATCAAGTACTGCACTAGTTTATTCAATTCCACATACGATTCAGGCAGCAAATAATATTTTCCATGATCAAAGACAATATTCTTCAATGCTACTTTCTCACCAACTTTGATATCCTTCTTCACCGTAAGTGTCGAATCCTCCTCCCTTACATTCGGGCCAACGATCACCACTTCCACTTCTTCCTTATCCTCTTTATGCTTCACGATCCTCACATCGTCAATAAAATAATAAGCCTCTTTGTATCCCAATTTGAAAAGATTCATACGCATCATGTCCTTTTTCACTTCTTTGGTGAAATTTCCAAGAGTCAGGTATTTTTCACCTCCATCAGCTTTGTAATAACCACGAACCGTGAACCAATGAAAAGCTTTCATCAAACCTCCTTTTTTTGAGATCGTATCTACCATGTTTGATCTGACTGCATCTGCCTGACGATGATATCCTGCTTTGCTAAGCAAAAAACCAAATGATTTTAGTGTCGCATTGGACCAGAATGCCAATCTAACTTTCATAGATACCTCGTAAGTAGTACCCCGGTGCAGAGGTTCTACCAGTTTAACTTCCATAAACTCTTTGTAACGTTTTTGAAAACGTAGACCACAATAAGCGTAGCCCTCATATGCTCCTTTATAAAAGGTGGTATCATTGTCCAATGCCTTATGGTAATAATCAACTGAAGCGATGGGCTTCCAGGGTATGGCCATGCGAAGGTTATTGGTCGCTTTACGGCAATTTTCAAAACTACCGTTTGGCACCAGATTTTTCTCGGGCTTTAGGTTATTTTGGGCTTGAAGTGAAAAAACCCATAAGAAGAGCAATATTGACCTAAAAAGGCGCATATCTCACAAAATTAGAGCATTTTACGGGTTTTTGGGATTTTGTTTTTAACACTTGGATATTAGAAAAAAGTGCTATATTTGCCTTCCCAAAAATTGGGAGATAAATAGAAATTCTACTACAATGGCAAATCACAAATCAGCGATCAAACGCATCCGCTCAAACAACGCAAAGCGTCTTGCTAACCGTTATTATGCAAAAACAACCCGCGGTGCGGTAAAAAAACTACGTGCAGCTACATCTGAAAAAGAAGCAAAAGAATTATTGCCTAAAGTTTCAGCTATGATCGATAAATTGGCTAAGAAGAACGTGATCCACAAGAACAAAGCTTCCAATCTAAAATCAAAACTTGCTAAAAAAGTTACTTCCTTAAAAAAGTAATTTGCTAATAATTAAATGAGAAGCCCTGCCTTTATGGCGGGGTTTTTTATTTTATGGTTCCAGGAACTCTGTAATTAATTTTTCTGCTTTTTCACAGGCGAGTTCGAGTTTTTCATTTAGTATGAAAACGTCAAATAATTCTGCTGTCTTTAACTCTTTTTCGGCCTTGGCTATTCTTCTGGCAATACTATCTTGCGTGTCGGTTTGTCTGCTTCTTAATCTTTCTTCTAGAATTTTAATACTTGGGGGCATAACAAAAACAGCAAGTGCTTTTTCCTTGAACTGATTTTTCAGATTCAATCCTCCTTCCACATCAATATCAAAGATAACTGCTTTGTTCTTAGCCCAGATCTTTTCAACTTCTGAGCGCAATGTGCCGTAATAAACTCCTGCATATACTTCTTCCCACTCAAGGAATTCCTTGTTTTTGATCTTCTGCTTAAAGTCTTCTTTGGTAAGATAATGATAATCTTTTCCATTCACTTCATCGCCCCTTTTAGCGCGACTGGTAGCTGAAATTGAAAATTCGATCTTATCTGGATATGTTTTCAGTAAATGACGAACGATTGTTGTTTTGCCGGACCCTGAAGGCGCTGAAAAGATGATGAGTTTCCCCTTATTCATAGCCAAAGATACAAATAATCGTCAATGAAAAGGCTTTACTAACCTCGTTTGGGGGATTTGCCGAATTCTTAAGTTAAAATTGCCTAATTGCATGCGTGAAATCTATGTTTATCCGGCTTATAGTAATAATTTTAGAGCTTCAAAAAACACTTAATACCTCAGTGAAAAATAATATTTTGATCTTTTTGTTTGCTTCGCTTCCTTTTATTGGTAATGCGCAGTTTCCAGGTGGAAATAATAAGGACATGGCCAAAGCAATGTCGAACATTAAAGGAAGGGTGTATGGCAAATTGATAGATGCGAAAACTAAAAAACCAATTGAATTTGCTTCGGTAGTCGTTCTCTGGCACAACAAAGATTCATTGCTTGGAGGTTCACTTACGAAAGAGAACGGAGAATTCAATATAGAAAACCTACCCGCAATGGGAGGATTCCGTTTCAGGGCAACGCAGATCGGTTACAAAAAAACAGAAACAAAATTCTTTCTTCAGATGCCTGCTAAACTTGAAGTAGATCTTGGGGATCTTAAAATGGAATTAGATGAGAAACTTTTAGGAGAAGTGGAAGTTGTTGCGGAGAAAAAACAGGTTGAAATGTCTATTGACAGAAGAACATACAATGTTGATAAGGATATTTCTGTTAGAGGTGGTTCAGCTGTGGATGTGATGAAAAATGTACCTGGAGTAACTGTGGATGGAGACGGTAATGCACAGTTAAGAAATCAAAGTCCTACTATTTTCGTTGATGGCAGACCAACCAATTTAACTTTACAACAGATCCCCGCCGACCAGATTGACAGGATAGAAGTGATCACTAACCCATCAGTGAAATTCGATGCCAGCGCTACCGGAGGTATCTTGAATATTGTGATGAAAAAGAATCTAAAACCCGGATATAACGGAATGTTCATGGGGTATGTAGGGACGGGTGACAGATATGGCGGAATGGCCAATTTCAATTTGAAAGAAGGGAGATGGAATTATTCATTGATGTATAATTACAATCAATCGATCAATAAGACCCAAGGTTTCACCGATCGCCAGCAATTTGATTCTTCCGGTCACACAACAGGATTTTTTAATCAGAATAACGATGCTAACTTCCGAATGATCTTCAATTTCGGAAGACTGGGAGTTGATTACATGATCAATAACCGGAACACCTTGACCTTTTCTGGAATGCTCATGTCGGGAGATTTTAAAACAATTGATGAACAAAGATACGAGGTGCTGGATGCGAATTCAACAAGGCAGCTCTATGGAAACAGAACAAATTTACAGCGAGGAGGATTTCAAAACTACAATGGTCAGATCATGCACAAAAAGACCTGGCCAAAAGCAGGAAAGGAGATCACTACCGATTTCAGCCTGAATCATACCAATTCAGGTAACAATTACCATTTCACCACTTACAATTATCTTGAGACAAGCACTCTCACATTACCTATTAATTATCAAAAGAACAAAGGAGAAAACTACGCTGATCAATATAATTTCCAGATCGACTATGTTGATCCCATCAACGAATACAGTAAACTGGAGCTAGGCATCAAATCCAACGCTAAAAGATCTGTGAACAGCAATACCACCAGCAGTGCGATTGATAACGAAGACTTTTATACAAAAGATAGTGTGATGAGCAACGATTATCAGATCGATGATATGGTGAATGCAGCTTATGCAAACCTTAACGGGAAAATAAGTGGAAATCTTTATTATCAGGCAGGATTAAGGTTTGAAGGGTCGTATTATTTCGGAAAGATCAAGGATAAGAATCAAACCTTCTCCTACAATTATCCTTCATCCGGAAATGATCTGCTCAATTCTATTTTTCCGGGAATTTATTTCTCCAAAAAGATGGATAAAGGAAACGAGTGGCAATTGAATTTCAGCAGAAAGATCCAACGCCCAAATTTCTTTCAGTTGATGCCGGTGGTGATGTTTGCCGACAGACAGAATTACAGGATCGGAAATCCACAGTTAAAACCGGAATTCAGGAATATCTCTGAATTGAATTACAATAAAGTATTTGGCAAAGGAAGCTATCTGGGCTCCGGCTATTTCAGATATGAGGAACAACCGATAACCGATGTGGCTTATCCTTCTTTAACGGATCCAAACGTACTGGTCAATACAACAGTGAACGGAGATAATAGCATTAAATACGGTATGGAACATACATTTAAATACACTATGTTCAAGAACCTGGACCTGATGTTCAATGCCAATGTCTTTTATATTTACTTAAAAGGAAAAGTTGTTCCTACAGAGCCGGAAGTGACAACAGAAGGTTATGCTTTCAACGCGAAGAGTACAATTTCCTACAAATTTCCTCAGTCGATCACCCTTCAGGTGAACGGAGGATATGAATCCCCAAAAGTGCTTTTACTTGGTGCCAGTAATCAGATCTATGGATTCGATATCTCCCTGAATAAAATGTTTGGTTTCAAATGGATCCTGAACGCTACTGTAAGTGATGTAATGAATACACGAGCAATGGGCGCTCATTATCAAACTCCGTATTACATACAGGATCTTTCCAGAAGAAGAGAATCCAGATTCTTTAAATTCACGGTAACTTATATATTTGGTAAGATGGATGCGTCGATATTTAAAAAAGCGAAGCAGATGAAGAACATGGATAATAATCAGGGTAACAGTGACGGATTGGATTTCGGAAAATAATGAAACATAAAGTAAACATAGAAGGTATCAAACTTTATGCATATCATGGTTGTTTGGATGAAGAAGCTCAAATCGGCAGCAATTACATCATCGATGTTAAATTTGAAACTGATTTTACTGAAGCTGGATTGAATGATGATCTGAGTAAGACCATAGACTATTGTGTTGTTTATGAGATCTGCAAAAAAGAAATGGCAGTAAGAAGCAAACTGATCGAACAGGTTGGTATGCGCATCCATAAAAAATTACGCACTGAGTTTCCTCAAGCAAAAGAAATACATTTAAAACTTACCAAACTGCAGCCTCCCGTGAACGGCGATGTTGAAAATGCAAGTATAGAGATCATAGACTAATGGATTTTGAAAATAAAAGCAGAACAGAGATTTCACAGTTAGGTGAATTCGGATTGATTGAGCATCTAACAAAAAACATCCAATTACATCATTCCTCCACCGTAAAAGGCGTTGGAGATGATGCAGCAGTCCTGGATCACAACGGATATCAAACCGTTATTACAACTGATCTACTGGTGGAAGGTGTTCATTTTGATCTGACCTATGTTCCACTCAAACATCTAGGCTTTAAAAGTATTGTTGTTAACCTGAGTGATGTGTATGCCATGAATGCCGAACCCAAACAGGTTACCGTTTCTTTTGCACTCTCGAATCGCTTTAGCTTGGAGGCAGTGGAAGAGTTGTATGCCGGCATGCTTTTGGCATGTGAAAAATACAAAGTAGATCTTGTAGGAGGAGATACGACCAGCAGTACAGGTGGATTAATGATAAGTATTACAGCAATTGGAACAGCTAAGAAAGAAGAACTTGTTTACAGGAATGGAGCTGTAGAAAAGAATCTGCTCTGTGTGAGCGGAGATCTGGGAGGTGCTTACATGGGCTTGCAAATTCTGGAAAGAGAGAAGTCTGTTTTTACTGAAAATCCCGGCATTCAACCCGATCTCTCAGGCAAAGATTATATTCTCGAAAGACAATTGAAACCGGAAGCCAGAAGAGATATCATTGCTCTTCTGAAACAACTGGAAATAAAACCTACTTCGATGATCGATATCAGCGATGGTTTATCATCAGAGATCCTTCACCTATGCGCCCAATCAGATGTAGGCATCGAATTATATGAAGAGAAAATTCCAATCGATCCACAAACTTTTGAAACTGCCAGAGAATTCAATCTGGATCCAACCCTATATGCCTTGAGCGGAGGGGAAGATTACGAATTGTTGTTCACGATCGACATGAAAGAATATGATAAGATCAAGAATCTTCCTGATTTTACTGTGATCGGACATATCACGAATAAAGAAAAAGGCAGATTGATGGTAGCAAAGGATGGTAGTGTTCATGAATTAAAGGCTCAAGGCTGGAATGCACTGTTAAAAAAATAAGGTCCTTCTAATTTCCCTCAAAAGATTTGTTTATTTTTTTATCTTTGGTTAATTAAAACAATTAACATGAGAAAAATATACACGTTCATCTTCTTACTTTTCATTTTTCAAAAGGGAATTTCTCAGGCTCCTTTCTGGATTGAAACGTTTGGCACTGGTTGTAACGGAGGCCAACTCGCCAACAATTTAAATCCATCCGGACTAGGTGTTTGGTCAGTTGTACCAACTGGCACACAAGGCCTTGTTCCGAATGAGTGGTATATCAGTGCTATGGAAGCAGGATTGCCTGCTGGATCTTGTGGTAATGACTGTGTAAGTACACCTTCACTTACCAATCGCACTTTACACGTAAGTCCAAGTTTTACGGATGCAGGCGCAGCATATTTTGCCGGACCCGGAACCGAAACGGATCTTCGCGCTCAATCACCTGTAATCAATTGTACAGGGCAAAACAGCATCACACTTTCCTTTAAATATATGATGCAAGGCTCGCTGAACGCAGATTATTGTGATGTGCAATATTCTGCGAACGGAGGAGGTACATGGTCTATTATAGCTTTACCTCCCATCACTAATAACACAGTTTGCGTTGGGCAAGGATTATGGACAAATTACTCCGTTTCCTTACCTGCGTCCGCCAATAATAATCCAAACGTAAAGATCGGATTCAGGTGGATCAACAATGCGGCCTCAGGCGCTGATCCGAGTTTTGCGGCTGATGATGTAGCCTTAACTGCAATGTCCAATTCCTTTACAGCTACCTTTACCATGCAACCGAGCATTTGTGTAGGAGGATCTTTAACGCTTACAGCGAATACCGGAACATATGTTGTGAGCGGATATACGTGGACTTCGATTCCGGGAGGCGTTTCCTTTTCAAGCCCAAACGCATCTACTACCATAGCAACATTTACAAATGCAGGGCCTTACAGTGTTTCCTTAACGGCAGTTTCAGGTGGCACAACAGCCAGTTCAAACATAATGATCACTGTGAATGCATTACCTAATGTGAGTGTGAGTGCAAGTCCAACTGCAGTGTGTTCCGGACAAAGCACAACATTAACTGCAACCGGTGGCACAGCTTATGCATGGAATCCCGGTGCATTAACAGGAGCTACTGTTGCAGTGAGTCCTACAATTGCAACAGTTTATTCAGTAACCGGTACAGGCAACAATGGTTGTAGCAGAACCAGAACAATAAGCGTGAATATTAATACGGTGAATATAACTTCCATCGCTTCATCAGGAACGATCTGCAATGGATCAAGTGCAACGCTAACGGCAAACGGAGGTTCGGCCTACGTATGGAATCCGGGTTCATTGAACGGAAGCAGTGTTGTTGTTTCACCAACGATCACCACAACTTACACAGTTGCAGGAACCGGATCAAACAATTGCACAGGCAACAGTTTAGTTACTGTTTCCGTTGTGATCTGCAATGGGATCAATTCCATTGCACTTGCCAACAGTAACTATTTCGCTTTTCCAAATCCCGCAAATGATAAGTTGACGATTCAATATAACTCCAATCAAAATGTTTCAGTAACTATAGAATTGAGAGATGCATTGGGTAAACTGATCAGAAAATCAAACCATGAATTCAGCGCGAATGAAAATAAGTTCAATCTTGATCTTACAGAATTGAATTCCGGTATGTACTTTATCAAAATAAACTCTAATGAAGATGCTCGCGTGATCAGATTCATTAAAGAGTAAAGACTCTATTAAATAAAAAAGGCAGACTTGAATAAGTCTGCCTTTTTTTATTTGCTTTTTTCGATCTCTAAACCGAGATCCATTATAAAAGGAAGTGGGTCTTCGCGCATGCCTTGAACAAATTCAAATTTGTATTTTCCGCCCAATGGAAATTTCACATTCTTCTTCACCGGCACTTCAAAGTCAAAGATATCACCAGCCCCACTGCCCATCCACTCTCCTTTGTTATTGGCCAGCATGATCTCCATAGTATCTGTCATCACTTTCCCGTCAGGATAAGAAGTGGTTACAAATAGAAAAATATTACTGTAGGGGTACGCATCAGCATGTCGTATCTTGAATAGAATATTATTTAAATTCTTTGTGTCAGTGATCTCCAGATCAAATGTCACCTTATCCTTAGCAAACCATTCGTTATTGTCGAAAGTATGGTATTTACTGAATACTACCTCATTTCCGCAGGAAGTGAAAACAAATGCAAAGCCAATAACTGCTAAAGCAGCGAAAGATCTAATTATCCTTTGGTTTATCATCGTTCGGCTGTTTGTTTCCTGAATTCGTACCTGGATTGTTATTGGGTCTGTTATTCGGTTTATGAAACGGCTTTTTGGGACCGTTCTGCTTGTTGTTTGGATTCTGATTAGCCGGCTTATTCTGTGGCTTCGCTTGCTGGTTCGGATTCGGTTTTTTCTGCACGTTTTGCTGAGGCTTCGGCTGTGGTTTATTCCCTAACCCCTGCTGTGGCTTATCCATTCTGTTTTTGTTGTGTTGAGAATTATTCGGTTTCTGATTCCTGTTCTGTGGCTGCGATTTTTGTTTTGGTTTTCTGTCAAATCGAGTTAAACTGTCCTGTCCAACCACATTTTCAAAACTATGTTCTATGACCTTAGGTTTAGCTTGTTTGTTGTCTTCTGAGATCAGGTCCTCCGGTTGCTCATTCTTTGCATTCATATCAAGAACCAGTTTCACATTCTCTACTTTCATAGGAATAAAAACGCTGGTTTCATGCTTGTAACTGAACCACATCATTCTTTTGAAAATATCTGTCTTTTGTAAAAACGCTTCTCCTTTTTTTGTTACCAGTCTCTTGTTTTCTACATCCGGAAATTCCTTCAAAGCATCCAGATAACTATCCAATTCATAATTCAAACAACATTTTAATTTTCCACATTGCCCTGCCAGTTTCAATGGATTCAATGACAATTGCTGGTAACGTGCTGCACTAGTGGTAACGGTTCTGAAATCAGTTAACCAGGTGCTACAGCATAACTCTCTTCCACAAGCTCCGATTCCTCCTAAACGGGAAGCTTCTTGTCTGGCGCCGATCTGACGCATTTCAATTCTCACTTTGAATTCATCTGCCAGCACTTTTATCAATTCTCTGAAATCCACACGAGCATCTGCCGTATAATAAAAAATTGCTTTTGATTTATCCCCTTGAAATTCTACATCACTTAATTTCATTTCAAGTCCGAGTTTCAAGGCAATTGTTCTGGCACGATACATGGTATTCACTTCCAGGCCTTGTGCTTCTTTCCATTTATCAATATCTCCCTGCTTTGCTTTTCTGTAAACCTTTCTGATCTCTTCGCTGTCAAAATTAATATTTCGTTTTTTCAATTGAAGACGAACCAGCTCTCCTGTCAGAGAAACAATTCCTATATCATGACCGGGAGAAGATTCTACCGCTATCACATCACCTGTGTTGAGAGAAAGATTATTTACATTCCTGAAAAACTCTTTTCTTGAATTCTTAAAACGAACTTCTACAATATCGCAGGTTTTCTGCCCATCGGGAGCTTTCATGTTCCCCAGCCAGTCAAAAACATTCAGTTTATTACAGCCACCGGTACTGCATGAGCCATTGCTGCCACATCCTGCCGGTACACCATTCGTATCAGAACCACATCCTCTATTGCTATTACATGCTCCACCCATAATGAAACAAAGATAAGCTTATTACTCAGTTTCTGCAATAGCAGGAAATTTGTAAATTTGATAAAGATGAGGCATTTAAGCGTATTGTTGTTTTTTCTAACCAGCTTGCTATTGACGGCTCAGGACAAGGTTTATTTCCTCGACGGAAGCAAGCTAACCTGCACAGTGGTGAATATCATGGCAGAACATGTTGAATTCGTGAACGGACAGGGTAATTCTTCCATCGTCAGTAAGTTCGATCTGCTCTTGATCGAATACCATAACGGTAAATTTGAATTGTTCAATCGGGCAACAAAAGATCTGGAAACGCATGAATCGGAAGAAGAAAATGCTAAGAAGAATGTGGAGACTTCTCAATTCAAACAAAATTATCTTTCAATAAATACTCTGGCTCTTACAAACGCTGATGTTTCTGCCTTTTATGAATACGTAACTCCAAATAAAAAAGGAGGTTTTGGAGTGATGGGTGCTTATAATTTCAATACAAGAACAACTTTTCAGAATATTTTCTTCGCTAATCTTCCCAACAGCAGAAAACTGTATGATTTGGGAATCTTCTGTAAAGCCTATATAAATCCATCTGCTGAGAAGAATATTAAATTCTCGTTGGGATTATTTATGAAATACACCAACTTTACTTTTGATATTGTAAAAATTGATTCTGTTAGTGGTCCAGCCGGAAGCACGCAGATCCTAACGTATTCTCATTCCGGCGGCATGCAATTGGCCAGTATGGGCACCCTTGATTGCAGGGTGAATTTAAATGATAACTTTTTTATCACCGGACTCGTTGGCTTAGGAGGATTTAATTTACGAGGCGCTTACAAACAGGAATTCAATAAGGAGATCAATAAAAATCTAAAGCCGGGAGAGCAGGTAATGAATTACTCTTTTCTTCCAAAGATCTATTTCGGACTTAACGCAGGATTCAATTTTTGAAAAAGCTGATTTTCATATTCACATTACTTACCAATTTTATCTGGGCTCAAAATGACCGGATCTTTTTGAGTAATGGTCAATCCAGAAATGGCATTGTGAGTTCGATCAGCAAAGACCGTGTGTTTTTTCGCGCAAATGATTCTGCCGCCGTGACAAGCTATCTGAAAAATGAGATCTTGCTCATTGAAAAATTCGATGGAAAGATCTATCACTTTGCTGATAAAGAAAAAATCACAGATACTACAAAGAATAATTATTTACATCATAACATTTCAGTACAGCCATTCAACATCTTGCTTGGAAGAATAACTGCAAATTATGAATACATCAACAAGAACGGAACGATAGGAATACTGCTGCCTTTATCGATCACTTTTGATCCGGTGGGTCCGATCTACAAACCGAACAAAGACAGCAGTGGCGTAACATCCTACAGACACATCAAGGGATTGAACTTTGTTACAGGAGCAGATCTGAATTTTTATCCTGGAAAAGGAAGATTCAAAGGTTTCTTCATTGGACCGAGAATACGATATGGAGTTGATATGTTCTTAAGCAACATTGAAGGCTATTCTTTACAAACGCAATTAGGAATGAGAAATGAAAGCTACAAAGGCCATGCTTTTCATTCACTTTCTGTTGGATTTGGCTTTGTACGCATCCTTTCATCCCCTGCAGGAAATCTGATAAGTCCAAAGGAAACATTTGGATGGGCCAGCATTAATTACAGGATCGGATTTGGGTGGTGATCATACCAAGTTGTATCTTTTTTCAAAATCACTGTTCCCTTGATGTCCTCCACTGTGAATCACCAATATTCTTTTGTTATTTAAAATCTCTTTCTTGTTGATCAGGTCGTTCACTGCAAAGAATAACTTTGCTGTATATATATGATCGAGAGGTATCTGCTTTTCTTTTTCAAAGTCATTTTTAAAATCAAAAAGTTGTTGAGAAAAAGCTGCATAACCACCAAGGTGATAAGAATTCAAAATAGATGAGGTCTGCAAACTATCATCTTCTTTTATTGGGTCTTTCCTGAATAACTTCAACCAATGATTGGCCGAATCGATCAATCTGTTCTCTCCTTTTAAAACAGAAATACCAATGATCTTTTGATTAGAACTTGATGAAATTTTTATGCCCGAAAAAGTAGCAGCTGTTCCACAGGCACAAAAGACATAATCATACACTGTTAATTCTTCCTTCAGGATCTCCGTACAACCCTTCACCCCCTCGTTATTGTTACCACCTTCTGGGATCAAATAGAGTCTTCCGAATTTTTCATTCAAATCCTGAATGAATTCAGTGCTTTCCTTTCTTCGATAGTCTTCGTTACTCACAAAATGCAATTGCATTCCAAACTTAACTGCATTTAATAGTGTGGAAGAATTTTTAATTTCCTCTTCTCTTCCTCTGATTACCCCCACACAAGGCATTCCTTGTTCTTTGCAAAAAGCAGCTGTAGAAAAAATATGATTGGAATGAGCCCCACCAAAAGTGAGAACTTTTTCACAAGCCTCTTCTTTTGCTTTTAAAATATTGTATTTGAGTTTGAATACTTTATTTCCTCCGTATAAAGGATGAAGCAAATCGAGACGCAGAACGGATATGGTCTTTCGGTCAATTAAAATATCCTGAAGAGGAGGATTCAAGTCACTTAACTCTTTTCTTCCCAGATATTCACCAGATGAACTATGGTCTCTGTTGCCTTCTGCATATCATGCACACTCACCCACTCCTGCTTACTATGAAAAGCATGTTCTCCTGCGTATATATTCGGACAAGGCAATCCCATAAAGGACAAACGAGAGCCATCGGTTCCTCCTCGGATACTGGAAGTGACAGGTTTTATTCCAGTGCGTTTGATAGCTTCTACTGCATAGTCAACCACCTGTGGACATTTATTCAGTACTTCCTTCATATTGCGGTATTGCTCTGTTACTTTGAATTCAAAACTACATTTCGAATAAGCACTCAGAACATCACTCGTGATCTTTTTTAATTCCTCCTCTAAAGCAATCAAAGTAGGAGTATCAAATGCGCGAATGATGAATTTTATTTCAACCTGCTCTAATCCTCCATTAATGGCCGTCGGATGCATAAATGGCTCTTTCTTCTCTGTTGTTTCAGGCGTTTTATTCTTAGGAATGCGATTGACGATCTCTGCAGCAATTTTTATAGCATGTTGCATTTTATCTTTTGCAAAACCCGGGTGCGTTGGAAATCCTTTGATGACAATACTTACTGCATCGGCACTAAAGGTTTCATCCTCAATATGCCCCAAGGTTTCTCCATCCATCGTGTATCCATAATCAGCCGCCAGTTTTTTGATATTCACTTTATCGGCACCTCTGCCAATTTCCTCATCGGGTGTGAAAAGCAAACGGATCTTTCCATGCTTTACTTCCGGATGCTTCATCAAATAATGAGTCGCATCCATGATCTCGGCTAAACCGGCTTTATTATCTGCTCCCAATAAAGTAGTTCCATCAGCGGTTACAATATCTTGTCCAATTTGCTCAGCCAATGCTGGATGCTCAGAAGCAAGGATCACTTGTGTTTTATCATTTGGAAGAACAATGTCCTTTCCGTTGTAATTTTTGTGGATCACGGGATTGACATTGGTTCCACTACAATCAGGTGAAGTATCCATGTGAGAACAGAAACAGATGACTGGAACTTTTTTACTTGTATTGCTTTCAATGGTTGCGTACACATAACCATGCTCGTCCATTTCGGCATCTTTTATTCCCATTTCCTTTAATTCCAGAACCAACACTTTGGCAAGATCTTTTTGTTTTTCAGTACTTGGACAAGCAGGAGAGTTCGGATCTGATTGCGTATCGATCTTTGCGTATTTTACAAAACGATCGGTAACGGTGAAATGGTAGTCAGAGAAATTCATACTAAATAATTTTGATTAAAAATACAGAAAATATAAAAGAATACGGAGTTCTTTTTAGGCAACATGCAAGTGACTCAACTTAGCTGACTTCAGTTTTTCCAAAGCATAATCCAGAGTTACCGTAAAGGTTTTTGGCTGTTTCTCATCACTAGGTAAACTATACATTATATCCGTCATGATGGCTTCGCAAATTCCACGCAAACCACGAGCCCCCAATTTAAATTCGATAGCTTTTTCAACGATCAAATTCAAAACAGCTTCTTCGAATTCAAGTTTTGTTCCTTCCATCTTGAAAAGATGAATGTATTGTTTGATCAATGCGTTCTTTGGTTCTGTTAAGATCTGGCGCAATGCATCTCTGTCCAGTGGTTTTAAGTACGTAAGAACCGGCAATCGTCCGATCAATTCTGGAATCAAACCAAATGCTTTCAGATCCTGAGGTGAAATATATTGAAGCAAATTCGCTCTATCCACTTTTTCCTGATGTACACTGGCACTGTATCCAACGGATTGCGTATTTAAACGAGTAGCAATTTTCTTTTCTATTCCATCAAAAGCTCCACCACAGATAAAAAGAATATTCTTCGTGTTCACCGCGATCATTTTTGCATCGGGGTGTTTTCTTCCACCCTGAGGGGGAACATTTACAACAGTTCCTTCCAGTAATTTCAGCATGGCTTGTTGCACTCCTTCTCCACTTACATCTCTTGTGATACTTGGGTTATCACTTTTTCTTGCGATCTTATCTACTTCATCAATAAAAACAATGCCTTTCTCGGCAGCAGCTACATCATAATCTGCCGCTTGTAACAAACGTGTTAAAATGCTTTCTACATCTTCTCCCACATATCCTGCTTCTGTTAGTACTGTTGCATCAGCAATGCAAAAAGGCACATTCAGCATTTTTGCAATGGTTCTTGCTAATAATGTTTTTCCCGTTCCTGTTTCTCCTACTAATATCAGATTACTCTTATCTATTTCAATTTCTTCTTTATTTTCTTTAGCAGCGTGTGCTATTCTCTTGAAATGATTGTATACAGCAACACTTAAAACTTTTTTGGCATCATCCTGCCCTATGACATATTCATCCAGCTTCTGCTTGATCACATTTGGTTTTAGCAGATTAAGGGATTGCTGAATGTGCTGCTTTTGTTCGCCGGAATTTTCTTCTTTGATGAGACTATAGGCCTGTGTTATGCAATTGTCACAAACATGACCATTGATCCCCGCGATCAGGATCTTCACTTCCTTCTTATCGCGATTACATAATGAACATCTTAAAACCGTTTCTTTAGCCATAATCCAATTAATTATCGAAGATGTTCTTCATGTTGCTGAAATAATAATCTTTCCAGCCTTTTTTATAACGATCTCCTTGTCCATCCGGAATGTTACTATGTGAAAGTGCCACTAGTGTGTGATCTTCTTTCTGCGTGAATACCAATTCTACGATTGAGTCATCATCATTCTTATCGAACTCAGTGGTTCTCCATTTCTGCACGATTTTTTTATAAGGGAAGATCTCTACATTGCTGCCACTGATATATCCATCGTATACAGTAAACTCTCCACCTTCTTTTGCATTGATCTTTGCTTTTGCTCCACCAGTGAATTCAGCATGCATTTTATTATCCAGCCAGCCTTTGAATACCTCTTTCGCATTGCAATTCAGTTTTACTGTGATCTTAAACTTTTCCATTTCAATTAAGCCTCCTTTGCTTTTATCACTTTCTTCGTTTTAATCATATTGATCGCTGTTTCTGCGATCTTTTCTGGGGAATAACCACACTCTTCATAAAGCTGTGACGGCTCCCCGTGTTCTACCCAGTTGTCAGGAATTCCTAATCTTACAATCTGAGAATGGTATTGATGATCGGCCATGAATTCTATTACTGCAGATCCCATTCCACCCATTACACATCCATCTTCAACCGTGATCACTTTTTCATACTTAGCAAATACTTCATGAAGTAATTCTTCATCAAGTGGTTTAACAAAACGCAGATCGTAGTGCGCGGCATTGATTTTCTCTGTTTCTAAAATATTCAATGCTTTTGTCACCAGATTTCCTGCTGTTCCTATAGATAAAATGGCGATCTCCTTGCCATCCTTTATTTTTCTTCCTTTTCCTATCTCGATCTTTTTGAATGGGGTTTTCCATTCTACCATCACACCATTCCCTCTTGGATAACGAATACTGATCGGTCCTTTCACTTCTTCCAACTGCGCGGTGTACATTAAATTCCTTAATTCTTCTTCATTCATAGGCGCACTCACTGTCATGTTAGGAATACAACGGAAATAAGCGAGATCAAAAGAACCATGATGTGTTGGTCCGTCAGCTCCAGCAATTCCTCCTCTGTCCAAACAAAAGATCACTTTCAAATTCTGCAATGCCACATCATGGATCACCTGATCATAGGCACGCTGCATGAAAGAAGAATAAATATTGCAATAAGGAACCAGTCCTTGTGTAGCTAATCCTGCACTGAATGTTACCGCATGTTGTTCGGCAATTCCAACATCAATGGCTCTGTCCGGCATAACCTTCATCATTATATTCAATGAACAACCAGAAGGCATAGCAGGTGTGATTCCGAAGATCTTCGGATTCTTCTCTGCTAATTCTACCATGGTATGTCCGAATACGTCTTGGTATTTTGGGGGCTGTGGATTTTTAGGTACGACTTTAATTATTTCCCCGGTATCTTTATTGAACAATCCCGGCGAATGCCAAACTGTTTCATTTCCTTCTTCACTGAATTTATAGCCTTTTCCTTTTTTAGTAAGCACATGCAAAAGTTTTGGACCAGGAATATCTTTCAGATCGGCGAGTACACGCGTCAAGCGCTGCACATCATGTCCGTCTACCGGTCCAAAATACCTGAACTTAAGTGATTCAAACAAATTGGATTGTTTCAGTAATCCTGTCTTGATCGAATTTTCAACCTTACTTGCGATCTCTTGCGCATTTGGTCCGAACTTGCTTATTTTCCCAAGCAATTCCCAGATCTTATCTTTTGTTTTATTGTATGTGTGCGAGGTAGTAATATCAGTTAAATACTCTTTTAAAGCTCCTACATTGGGATCGATACTCATGCAGTTATCATTGAGGATCACCAACAGATTGGCATTCTCAACACCGGCATGATTCAATCCTTCAAAAGCCAGACCTGCCGTCATAGACCCATCTCCAATTACTGCAATATGTTGTCTATCTTTCTTTCCTGCATATTTACTTGCAACAGCCATTCCCAATGCAGCACTGATGGAGGTAGAAGAATGCCCTACACCAAAGGTGTCGTATTCACTTTCACTTCGCTTTGGGAAGCCACTGATTCCTTTGTAAACACGATTGGTATGAAAAACATCTCTTCTGCCCGTAAGTATCTTGTGACCATAGGCCTGGTGTCCAACATCCCATACTAACTGATCTTCGGGAGTATTAAAAATATAATGAAGCGCAACGGTCAATTCAACAACACCTAAAGAGGCACCAAAATGACCACCTTTAACTGAAACAAGGTCAATGATGTATTGTCTTAGTTCATTTGAAAGCTGAACAAGTTGGTCTTCCTTTAATTTTTTAAGGTCCTGTGGTGAGTTGATCTTGGCAAGAAGCCCGCCGGGAATAAAGCCCGAGCCTTTAACAATTTTCATTAGGACAAAGATAACAGATTTTCGCTGACATTCTAACGAAAAGTAGGCATTAAAATTGTTGACTCTCGTCTGACAAAAGTCCTAAAAAAAGCGACGAAATTGCTGAATGATTGAATTTGGCAAAATTTAACGCTTAAACGTGGTGGTACTTTTCACCTTTAATGATGGTGAAGGCTCTGTATAACTGTTCTGTGAAGAACAAACGGATCATTTGATGAGAAAAGGTCATTTGAGAAAGGGCTATTTTCTCGTTTGCCCTTTCATATACAGATCTGTCAAAGCCAAAAGGTCCCCCAATGAGAAACACAGCTCTTTTCAAGGAAGCATTGTTCTTTTGGGTGATGTAAGCGGCAAAAGATTCTGAAGTGAACTCCCTTCCCTTCTCATCGAGGAGAATAAGCAGATCTTCTTTATTAATTTCTTCGAGGATCTTCTTGGCTTCTTCCAACTTTTGTTCGGGAACAGATCTTTGTCTCACGGATTTTGGCATATTTATTGTTTTCACTTCGAATGATGTGTAATTCTTTAGGCGTTTTGAATAAATGGATATACCTGTCTCCAGGTAATCATCTTGCGTTTTGTCGATCTGCAGCAATACTATCTTCATGGGTTCTGTTCTTTTTAAAGGATTTTGGCAGGATGTCTTGTTATCCTTTCGCTATAAAAATGCGAAAAATTCATTAACTTTGTATGACCAGATGAAATTAAGTATTTATATGTTCTATTTGTTCTTCGGGCTGTTATTCTCAACAACCGATGTGAATGAAGATGTGATCGCTGCCCTCAAGTCGGGAAAGGCAAGTGAGCTGGTGAAATATTTTGACGACAGGGTCTCCATCAAGATCATCAATCAGGAAGATGTGTTAAGTAAAGCTCAAGCGGAAGCCAACCTTAATTTCTTTTTTGAAAAACACAACGTAAAGAATTTTATTACAACCGGAAATAGTGCAAGCAGCAACAATAGCGCGCAATACATCAACGGAAGCATGGAAACTTCAAACGGAAAATTCAAAGTTTCCATTCTTATCAAAAGAAATCTCGTTACTCAGCTCCGAATAGAAAATTACAATGAGTGATTTCGTAAAACTTCACGCCAAACACTTCGATATGAAAAAATTCATTTCCAATGCCTTTAAGGAGGATGTTGGTGATGGTGATCATACAGTCTTGTCAACTATTCCCCTTTCACACAAAGGAAAAATGGAGCTGAAGATCAAAGAAGACGGGATCTTAGCCGGAGTAAAAGCAGCTCAACTTATCTTTAAGGAGGCAGACAATAAAATCAAATTCAAAGCCGTGATCAAAGATGGAGAAAAAGTAAAGAAAGGGCAGGTCGCATTCACTGTTGAAGGAAACACGCGTAAATTATTAAGTACCGAAAGATTAGTACTGAATGTAATGCAAAGGATGAGTGGTATTGCCACAAAAACAAATTATTTGCAGTCTTTATGCACGGGAACAAAGACGAAAGTGATTGATACCCGTAAGACCACCCCGGGTTTTCGTTTCTTTGAGAAATGGGCAGTTGTTCTTGGAGGTGGGGCCAATCATCGCTACGGATTATTTGATATGATCTTAATTAAAGATAATCACATTGATTTTTGTGGAGGAATAGAAAAAGCGATCGATGCAGCAAACATATATCTCAAGAAAAAGAAAAAAAAGCTAAAAATAGAAGTAGAAACCAGAAGTATTGATGACGTTAAAAAGGTTCTTGTACACGGTGGTGTGCATCGCATCATGCTGGATAATTTTTCTGTTTCAGAAACTGCACGTGCCGTAGCTTACATTAACGGAAAATATGAAGTAGAATCATCAGGAGGTATTACAGAAGTGAATATTGCGGATTACGCAAAATGCGGCGTGGATTTTATTTCTGTTGGTGCTTTAACGCATCACGTTAAAAGCCTTGATCTAAGTTTGAAAACGTTGGGGAAATGATAAATGTTGAATGGAATTACCTTCGCCCTCATTCACTACTTAAAATTTATAATTTCTCATTCCCCACAACCTCTTCCTTAAACGGATTTCGTGGTGTCCACTCACCCGGCTTTAAGAATGAAATAAGAGGTTTCATCAGCATTCTTGAGATGGTATTCTGGGGTTTGGCGTAACAATAAAGTTCTTCCGCAACAGCTCCCACAGTAGTTTTGATCTCCGCTGCAGTTCTTCCTAAATTGATCAGAGTTGAACCACTTTGTATTCCAATTTTGATATTCTCGTAAAGAATGTTCTGATAAAGTTCATACTCCTTGTTCATTTCATAATTGAATCCGATGTAATGTGCTTCCATTTGGGAATCACTTAAAAGAAAATAGCTGGTGAACGCCATCATTTCCTCTCCCTTAAAAAAACCAGTGATCTTGAATTGATCAGGAAAAAGCTTCTTTACTTGCAAAAAATAATCCTCGGGTAATTTCAATAATTTGAACTTGGCTTTTTCAAATACCTCTGTATAGAGGTGATAAAGCACGCTTGAATATTTCTCAGTTTCTTTCAGGTCCAATTCTCTTTTCTCCAACGAAATTCCTGCTTTCAATATCGATTTGGCCCTATTTCTGTATTTTTTGGAGAACAAGGCAATGTAATCTTCCAATGATTGAAGTCCGGGTTTCAATTCAACGACCATGTTCGGCTCTACACTGAAACATTGATATTTCTGTTCAATTGTGAGCTGATGTTCGCTTAACTTTTCCTTAAAATCCTTTATCAGCACAGAGGAAATAGTACCTCTCAATTTTTCTTCCTTTGAAATGATTTCTGTTACACACAATAACAATTCCGTCTGCATCTTCTTTTCGATCTTTTCTGTGAATTGAAAACCATGTTGCCCGCTGATCAGGTTATTGCCACACGTAAATAATCGAAGCACAGTTTCATCCTTATTGCTAGAAACATAATTTTCGAGGAGTTTAACATGTCCTGAAATAGCCTTTGCCTGTTCACCAATGAGAAGATCCCCAAAAACACCGGCCTTAAAATCCACCACCTGAAAATAAAATACAGCGCATGGAACCTTCTTCTTGTACACGATCAGGTAACGTGGCTTAAGAGAACTATTTCCACAGCTTTCAATTAGGTGCAAATAAGAAAGCTCGAGAAAGATGTTCTTGCCGCTTACAACCTGTTTCCATTCCTCTTCAGGAACACTCTGCGCTTTCTCAAAAAGTGTGAAGGAACAATCCTTATCCAATTTACGGAAAGGTTCAAATCGCTTTTTGGAAGATACCGGTTTACAGAATAAGAACATCATTTAAAAGTACCATTAATATGATTAGCTGCCTTATAAATAAATACTAAAAAACCTTAAAGAGCTCATTTTAGTTTATAGCTATTTTGAGTATATTTAAATCTTCATTATGAGCATGAATACGTATAGCAATAGTCCTGCCACTGACCAGGTGGGAATTGAAGAAAGGGTTGCCCGATTCAATACAAGAAGCATTAAAAAGAACAGTAAACTTCAAGGACTGAAACTGGCGTTGAATATGATCGACCTCACCACACTTGAAGGAAAAGATACGGAAGGAAAAGTAAAGCAAATGTGCTTAAAGGCTTTGCACTTATGTGATCATATCCCAGATCTACCTACAGTAGCGGCTGTTTGTGTTTATCCAACTCATGTAAGAACAGCAAAAAGTGTTTTAAAGAATTCGAAAGTGAAAGTTGCTTCTGTTGCAACTGCTTTCCCAAGTGGAAACTCAACCTCTGAAATAAAAATTGCTGATACAAAATTTGCTGTTGAAGAAGGGGCGGATGAGGTAGATATGGTGATCAGTCGAGGAGAATTTTTAAGTGGGCATTACAATTTTGTTTTTGATGAGATCGCAGCAATCAAAGAAGCTTGTGGAAAAGCTAGACTAAAGGTAATCTTAGAAACAGGAGAATTAAGTACATTGGATAATGTGAGAAAGGCAAGTGACATTGCTATTCAGGCCGGAGCTGATTTCATCAAAACATCAACCGGAAAAATACAACCTGCTGCAACAATGCCTGTCACTTTAGTGATGCTGGAAGCGATCAAAGATCATTATTTGAAAACAGGACAAATGGTTGGAATGAAACCCGCCGGTGGAATTTCAACGGCCAAAGGAGCCTTACAGTATTTAGTAATGCTCTATGAAACATTAGGACCTAAATGGATGAGTAATGAGTGGTTTCGATTTGGTGCCAGTTCATTGGCCAATGACATCTTATTACAATTGGGTAAGGAACAAAAAGGAGTATATTATAGTAAAGATTATATATCGATTGATTGATTTGCTATTCGTAAATCGTCATTCGTAAATCGTAAATAAATCAACAATGAGTAATACAGCATTCAACTGGGAATATGCTCCGGCACCGGAAGCAAAGGATCATGCCAAAATAAAAAAGCAATATGATCTTTTTATCAATGGACAATGGGTAAAACCATCCGGAAAGAAGTACTTTGATACCATCAACCCTACCAACGAAGAAAAGCTGAGTGAGGTAGCCGAAGCAAACGAAAAGGATGTGAATCTGGCTGTGAACTCTGCTCGCAATGCTTACAACAAAGTGTGGAAGAAAATGCCAGCGGCAGAACGCGCTAAATATATTTTCAGAATAGCTCGCATGATCCAGGAACGCTCTCGCGAATTAGCCGTTATAGAAAGTATGGACGGAGGTAAACCCATTCGTGAAAGCCGTGATTTTGATATTCCTCTTGCAGCAAATCATTTTTTCTATTATGCCGGATGGGCAGATAAACTAGAATATGCGTTCCCGGGAAAAAAACCAAACAGTTTGGGTGTAGCAGCACAAATTGTTCCCTGGAATTTTCCTTTGCTAATGGCTGCTTGGAAAATAGCACCTGCACTCGCAACAGGAAATACTGTAGTTCTGAAGCCTGCGGAAACTACTTCGCTTACCGCTCTTAAACTGGCCGAGATCATTCAGGAAAGTGGATTACCTGAAGGTGTGGTGAATATAATTACCGGCTTTGGTAATACAGGAGCAGCCATGGTGAATCATCCGGATGTAAATAAAATTGCTTTTACAGGCAGCACGGATGTTGGAAAAATAATTCAAAAAGCTGTTGCCGGAAGTAATAAAAAAGTAACACTTGAATTAGGCGGAAAAGCGGCCAACATTGTTTTCGATGATGCGCCTATCAATCAGGCAGTAGAAGGGATTGTCAATGGTATTTTCTTTAATCAGGGGCATGTTTGCTGTGCAGGCTCACGTTTGTTTGTGCAAGAAAATGTGGCGGAAGAAGTGATCTCCAAGCTGAAGTCCAGAATGGAAACACTGATCGTTGGTGATCCTTTGGATAAGAATACCGACATAGGTGCCATTAACAGCAAAGAGCAGTTAGAAAAAATAAAAAGTTATTTATCGATAGGACAAGAAGAGGGACTGGAGCTTTATCAATCATCTTGTTTAATTCCCGGTAAAGGTTATTTCTGCAAACCAAGTTTATTCATAGGCGCAGCACAAAGCAATCGCGTAGTACAGGAAGAGATCTTTGGTCCGGTATTAACGATACAAACATTCCGTGCCATTGAAGAAGTGATCGAAAAAGCAAATAATATTCCGTATGGATTAAGTGCAGGTGTCTGGACCGACAAAGGCTCTAAGATCTTCAATCTCACTTCTCAATTAAGAGCAGGTGTGGTATGGGCAAACACCTATAATAAATTCGATCCTACGTCTCCGTTCGGAGGTTATAAGGAAAGTGGATTTGGAAGAGAAGGTGGTTTACACGGACTTGCGCCGTACTTGAGTTTTTAAACGGCGAAACGTTTAATGCAAATTTTGCAAAGATTCAATCCGGCAAAACCTACAAACATCATTGGGCTCACGATCATTGTGGTTGTGTGGGTCAATTTCAACATGGTGCGATGGCAGAAAAAAGATGTGATCGATCATGATGTTGCGTTTTATTATAGCTATTTACCTTCCGTCTTCTACCATCACGACATATCTCAGCAATTTCTGAATCGGCCGGAGAACAATCATCTTATTGCTCTGTTTGAGTATCCACCCAAAGCACCCAATGGAAATTATGTTTTTAAATCCACCATGGGGATGAGCATAACTTATTTACCATTTTTCATAGCAGCACACTATTATGCGAAAATCGTCGGCGAACCACTTGATGGCTATTCTGAACCTTTTCAATTCGCCATTCAATTCTCTTCGCTTTTCTATTTTGTGATGGGTTTGTTTTTCTTGATTCGTTTGTTGCGATCGTATTTCCCTGACTCTATTATTAGTCTCAGTTTGTCGATCCTTGTCTTTGGGACGAATGCTCTTTACTATCTGATTTTTGGAGCGGGTATGTCCCATGCAGTGGATTTCTTCCTTGTTTCTAGCTTTCTTTATTACAGTATTCAATGGCACAAACAAGGTTCATTAAAAAACAGTTTATTCATTGGAATAATTGGTGGACTATTGACATTGATAAGACCGATCAATATTTTGATCTTTCTTTTTTTCCTGCTGTATGATATTAAAAACGTAAGTGATTTTAAATCAAAAATTAAATTGTTTCTTAATTCTAAACTCTCTATTGCTCTCATTCTTCTATTTGCTTTTCTTATGGTATTACCACAATTGATGTATTGGAAATACCAAACCGGGTCTTACTTCTTTAATTCCTATGTAGGCGAACACTTCTTTTTTAACAGACCACAGATCATCAATGGACTTTTCAGTTTCAGAAAAGGCTGGCTAATCTATACCCCGATCATGATGTTTGCATTGATTGGGTTCTATCATTTAAAAAAATTGCATCGCGAATATTTCTATGCAACTGTTTTCCTTTTTCTGATTTACATCTATGTTGCTTTTTCCTGGTGGTGCTGGTGGTATGGTGGTTCTTATGGACAAAGATCTTTGATCGATATTTATCCGATTTTAGCACTTCCACTCGCTTCCTTTCTGTTTTCAATTCAACAAAGTGACGTTATAAAGAAAAAAATAATTCATTCCATCATTACTTTACTGATCGTATTAAACCTTCATCAAACCTTTCAGGCTCATTGGAACAACATACATTACGATAGCATGACAAGGGATGCCTATTTCGACACCTTCTTTCGCTTTTCAAAGAATCCGGAAGCAGAAAAGTACCTGAAACACCCGGATGTTGAGAAAGCAAAAGCAGGACTGGATGAATATTAACGATGATTAATACACCAATTGTTATTTTCTGCATAGGAAAAATCAGAAGTATACCAATGTTAAATGATCTCAAAAGTGACAAAACTTTGCTTTGAATTTCTATTTTTGAATAAATAAATCCGGTATGGAAAATAATCTGGAAAGAAGGGGATTTCTTGCACGAATGTCAATGATCCTCACTTCAGCATTGGCAGCACCTTTCACAGGAGTTGCAAGATCTTATCACGAATCAATAGAAAAAACAATTATGAGCAGCAATCCGATCATTAAGATAAAAGAAATGGGTTTTCAATGGGAAACGCAGGATCCTTTTCTGTTTTGTGTACACCACGAAGATAAATTCCCTAAAGGAAATAATGTAATGGGTCCGGATGTCTCTTATTTGAGTGGTAGACATATGGGTGATGATTTCATCATTAAATCTGGATTCAGAATGTATCATGGCAAAACTGTTCCCGGTTTTCCCGGACATCCACACAGAGGTTTTGAAACGATCACGGTTGTACGAGAAGGTATCGTCGATCATGCCGACAGTATGGGAGCCGCAGGACGATATGGCAACGGAGATGTACAGTGGATGACTGCAGGAAAAGGAGTTCAGCATTCAGAAATGTTTCCGCTCATTCACGCTGATAAAGAAAATCCAATGGAACTTTTTCAGATTTGGTTGAATCTGCCGAAAAGAAATAAGATGGTTGAGCCACATTTTAAAATGATGTGGAAGGAAAGCATTCCGGTTGTAGAACAAACAGATAAGAATGGACATAAAAGCAAAATTGAAGTCATAGCCGGAAGTTTGCAAGGCAAAAAAGCTTCCACTCCTCCACCTGATTCCTGGGCAAATGATGTAAATAATGAAGTTGCTGTGTGGAATATTAAAATGGAAAAAGGTGCGTCTTGTGCCATCCCAAAAGCTTCTCCGGGAGTGAATCGCACCTTGTACTTTTACGAGGGGGATCAACTTCTGATTAATGGTGAAAAGATCACCAAATATCATTGCGTAGAGCTTAAGCCTGATCACGATCTAGTGTTGACGGGTGGAGAAAAAGAAAGCAGTATCCTTATTTTACAAGGCAAACCTATTGGAGAACCCGTGATTCAATACGGTCCCTTTGTGATGAATACCAAAGAGGAGATCAATCAGGCATTTGAAGATTATCACAAGACTCAATTTGGTGGTTGGCCTTGGCCAAAATACGATCAGGTGCACGATAGAAACAAAAAACGTTTCGCTAAGCATGCGGATGGCAAAGAAGAAACAAAAGACAGTTGATCACTCTAAATCCTTATCCTTCTTTTTTCCTTTTTTATGTGCCAGAAGATTGTATTCAATTCCTAGTATCAAAGAAGACACCAGGGATCCTGAATCCATCACTTTCTTCTTATATGGATCCGTGAAAGTTGCTACATAATAGGGGGAATTCAAAGAAGAATTCAATGCCTGAATGAAAGTGATGTTTAACCTGTAGCGATAATGCCCCGACTCAGTTTTTCTCAGTGGAATAGAATATCCCCCCACCAATTTGACCTGAATCGGATTTTGATCGATGCCTTTGTACACGTCTACCCCACTGAAAGAATACACGCCGGGATAAATGCCTCTGTAAATCACAATAGGGTAAACATCACACATCAATGAGGCTTCAAATCCCAGTCGTATCGAAGAGGAAGAAGTGGCTTTAAAAAGCATTTGAAGATCAAGATCCAAACTTCTAGTCTTCAGGTTCACATAAATAAACTCATCTGTTTTGGTTATCTGATCCATGTGGGTATAATGGATCCCGGGATTAAATTGAATTCTTGCTTTTTTGTCAATTTGCAAAAGTGTTCTCAATCCTACATCAAAATGTGAACCAAATCGATGTTGTGAAATTCCATCGAAAAATAACCGATTCATGCCGGCATTCACCACCAAATTGAACTCCGCTTTTTGAGCTTTAATCAATAATGGCAACAAAATCAACAGGTACTTCAACATACTTCTCTAATAACGCTTTTCATAAGAATTTATTATTTAATATTTACCATCACATTCAATATTGGTAAATTTGTGTATGAAGAGATTCTATTTACTACTCGCAATTTTAACATTGAATTGCTCTTTGCTCTTCTCTCAAAAGCAGAATCCGCCTACTTCCTCTGTTAAAAGTGCTACTCCAAAAAAGAAAAGTACCGCCCCTGAATTAAATGATTTCGTCTGTTCACTTCACGAGGAAAGCATCAACAAAGTGCTAATTGCTATTGGTGATATTAAAGGAAGCAGTGATTTTGAAGTTATGTTCATTACCGGAAAATACTATTGGACAATAAAAGATGCCAAGATCAATATACGACCGGATAGCAGCAGTTTTACCTGTGATGCGTTGGTCAATGTTGGTCCTTTTGATTATAAAACAAAGGTGGTTGGTGATGCAAAGATCATGTACAATAACGATTCAAATATCATCTCTATACGGATTAGCCGTGCCATTTTTGAACTTTACACCATGGTTCTCGGTAAAAAAATTCACATCAAGGACATACATCTGGAAGATCATTTTAAGGACCCTTTTAGGTTTGAAGGACCTAAGACCATTGCCACCGAAATGGAATTTACCATGCCGGACAGCACGAAAAAGAAGATCTATTTGGTACCTACTGAATGTAAAATGCAGTTAAAATTCAAGGAGATCTGCACTTCCTGCGAAATTGCGGCAGCAGAAGTAAGAGCGCCCAGCCCTGTTAAAACTATATCCCCCATTGAAAGCACAAAAGCTTCTACTCTACAACCTGCTCAAACAGGGAAAAAATAGTAACTTTACCTGTCATGTTTAAACTGTTCGGGCTTTTCTGGAAATACAATCTACCTCGATGGTCCATTCTCATCATTGACACGCTCATTTGTGCATTTGCCTTAAGCCTTTCGTTTTTTATCCGTTTCTATTTTGAAAAAGATGCCATGTCAATTGAAGACAAACAAAATCTTCCTTATGACTTTTTAATTGTATTAGGCGTTAGATTCATTTCATTTTTTCTTTCAAAAACGTATAAGGGCGTTGTGCGTTACACAAGCTCTCGCGACACCATGCGTATTTTTGCTGTAGTAATCTGTGGCAGTGTGCTTATCATGCTGGCCAATCTCGTTTCTCGCTTTTTTGTTCTTGGGATGTATTTCATTCCTACTTCGGTTCTGATCATTGACGGATTGGTAACCTTGTTCCTTATGATCACATCACGCCTGGCCGTGAAAGCGCTCTACTTTGAAAGTAAGAATCCGGATCGTGAAAAGATCAATGTGTTGATCTACGGAGCCGGAGAAGCGGGAATAATCACAAAAAGAACATTGGACAGGGATGCCGCCATAAAATATAAAGTAGCAGGATTTGTTGACGATGCAAAAGAGAAACTGGGTAGAAGTCTGGAAGGGATCTTTATTTTTCCACCGGAACAATTATCTCAATTGATAAAAGACAATAGTATTGAAATTGTGATCATCTCTATTCAGAATCTTTCTCCAGCTAAAAAGAATGAGATCACCGATCTTTGTCTTGCAAATAACGTAAAAGTACTAAATGTTCCCCCTCCGACCCGTTGGATCAACGGAGAATTGAGCTTCAATCAGATCAGAGGGATCAATATCGAAGATCTGCTGGAAAGAGAACCGATCAAACTGGATAATGATGTCATCAGCTCCAAAATAAAAGGTAAAAGCATTTTGATCACCGGTGCAGCAGGAAGTATTGGAAGTGAACTGGCAAGACAGTGTGCCCGTTATTCTCCAAAAAAATTATACCTACTTGATCAGGCCGAAAGCCCTTTACATGAACTAGAATTAGAATTTGGGGATAAATTCAAGGGAATCAATGTTGAAGTTGTAATGGCCGATGTGAGAAATTCAGACAGACTGAAAAATGTATTCAATACGTTTCACCCTCAACTGGTGTTTCATGCTGCTGCCTACAAACATGTTCCCATGATGGAAAACAATCCGTCAGAATCCATCCTTACCAATGTACTTGGCACCAAGAATTGCGCCGACCTTGCTCATGAATTCAAAGCAGAACGGTTTGTTTTTGTGAGTACAGACAAAGCAGTGAATCCAACAAGTGTTATGGGTGCAAGTAAACGAATCGCAGAGATCTACATTCAGAGTTTGGGTAAACATTCGAAAACAAAATTCATCACTACGCGATTTGGAAATGTTCTTGGATCTAACGGCTCAGTGATTCCCAGATTTAAAAAACAAATTGAAACCGGTGGTCCGGTTACCATTACAGATCCGGAGATCACACGCTATTTTATGACCATACCTGAAGCCAGTCAGCTGGTACTAGAAGCTGCCAGTATGGGAAGTGGCGGTGAGATCTACGTTTTCAATATGGGTAAATCTGTGAAGATCATCGACCTTGCAAGAAAAATGATCCTTCTTTCCGGATTAAAGGAAGGAAAAGATATCAATATCGTGTTTACGGGTTTAAGGCCGGGCGAAAAATTATACGAGGAATTACTTGCAGATAATGAAAACACCCTTCCCACCTACCACAATCAAATATTGATCGGGAAAGTAAGAGAATACGAATACGAACAAGTAAAAAAGATCATTGAAGAACTGATCCATTCGTTTGGTGCGCAAAACAACGAACTCATTGTTCAGCGAATGAAGGATCTTGTTCCTGAATTTAAAAGCAATAACTCGGTTTTTCAGAAACTAGATTAACATGATGAAGAAAATTTTTTCTTGTTTAATGCTTCTGCCTTTTATGGCTTTAGCTCAGCCGGCAACTGCACCTTCCAAACCAAAACTTGTAGTAGGAATTGTAGTGGATCAAATGCGAAATGATTTTATATACCGTTACTGGGATCGTTTTGGAAACGGTGGATTTAAAAGACTGGTGAATGATGGATTTTATTTTAAAAACACACATTACAATTACATTCCCACTTTTACCGGACCTGGCCATTGCAGTATTTATACAGGAGCTACACCACGCTCTCACGGAATTATTGCTAACGATTGGTACGATGAAAAAAGCGATGCAATGGTGTATTGCACAGAAGATCCCTCAGCAGAAAGTATAGGCTGCACAAACAAATACGGAAAAATGTCTCCCACTCATCAGCTAAGTTCTACGATTGGCGATGAAATGAAAATGAGCGATCCACAAAGCAAAGTGATCGCTGTTTCTTTAAAAGACAGAAGCGCCATTCTACCGGCTGGACATGTCGCAGATGCAGCTTATTGGATGGATCAGGAAAGTGGTAATTTTATCAGTTCGAACTGGTATCTCAAAGAACTTCCTCAGTGGTTAAAGAATCATAACGCAAAGAATTTACCTCAAAAATATTTGAGCAACGGATGGAGCACACTTTATTATCCTGAAAGTTATACCGCTTCCATTGGCGATGCCAATGAGTTTGAAGACACACACAATGTGGAAAAGAAAAACACTTTTCCATACACTTATAAAACAGAACTGGAAAAAAAGACTTACGCTGTTATTCGTAACACACCTTTTGGCAATAGCATTGTTAAAGATCTGGCGATCGAATGCATTCGTAAAGAACAATTAGGAAAAGATTCACATCCGGATCTGATCTCCATGAGTTTTTCCAGTACAGATATCGTTCAGCACATCTATGGTCCACGTGCCATGGAAGTAGAAGATACGTATTTGCGACTTGATAAAGACCTGGAAGAGTTCCTTAATTTTCTGGATAAAGAAATTGGTAAAGGAAATTATACGGTCTTTTTAACTGCAGATCATGGAGGAGCTGATGTTCCCTCTCATTTAAAACAAAAGAAAATACCTGCCGGCAATTTTAATGAAAAGAAATTGGTGAAAGATTTGAGGAATTATTTCAAAGAGCAATACAACGACAGCAGTTTGCTGTTGAATGTTAGTAACGAGCAGATTTTTTTAGATGAAACGAAAATGCTCAATCAAAAACTGAACCGTGATGATGTGGAGAAAAAATTGAGTGTTCATTTACTTACAATAGATGGAATTGCAGAAGCCTATCCCTCATTCATACTAAAATTCAACAATGAAGAAGCTGGCGATGCACTTACATTACTCAGAAACGGATACAATCACGTGAAGAGCGGAAACGTCGCTTATGTATACAAACCTGGATGGATGGAACATGGAAACAAAGGCACTACACACGGAAGTGGGAATGTATACGACACCCATGTGCCTCTTATATTCTATGGATGTGGAATAAAGAAGAACAGTACATTTGAGCACGTTGTCATTACGCAGATCGCCCCTACTGTTTGTGAGTTGATACAAGTGAATAGGCCTAATGCTACAACAAGTAAGCCTTTGAACGAGTTTTTCAAGTAAACTTAAACCGCATCGTAATCCACCACCACTTTTTCAGTGAGTGGGTGAGCCTGACAAGTAAGAACAAATCCTTGTGCAACCTCATCATCCGTTAAAGCGAAATTAGCATCCATTTTTACTTTTCCTTCCAGGATTTTAGCACGGCAGGTACAGCAAACAGCTCCTTTGCAACTGAAAGGCGCATCTACTCCGGCATCAATGGCTGCATCTAATATGGTGGCTCCATCAGTAGTAAGTTCCAGATTGGTTTCAATTCCATATTGCAAAATAGTGATCTTGCTCTTTACATTCGCTCCTACAGATCCTTCCTCTGCTTTTTTAACGGCATCTGCCACTGCGCTGAAATATTCAATATGGATCTTCTCTTTAGCAATTTTCAATTTCTCCAACGTAATCTTTACATTCTCCATCATTGGACCCGGACCACAGACAAAATATTCATCTGCATTCACACCACCGAAATTTTCAATGAGGGCTATTGCCTTCTCTGCTGTAATGATTCCGGTTTGCAGATCAGAAATTTTCGTTGAAGGAGAATCAAAGACATAAACCACTTTAATATTCGGATTAGATGCCGCTAAAACATCGATCTCTTTTTTGAAAATGGTGCTTTCTTCATTCTTGTTGGCATAGATCAGCGTGATGGTACTCTGCTTTTCTACATACAAGGTGCTTTTCAAAATACTCATCATGGGAGTGATCCCGCTTCCACCTGCAAATAGCACATATTTCTTTTTAGCACTTCCATTCAAGGAAGAATAAAAAGAGCCCATTGGAGTCATTACCTCAACACTGTCTCCTGCTTTTAAAGTCCGATTGATATAAGTTGACATACGCCCACCCTGAACTTCCTTTACGGCTACACGAAGTTCGTTTTCACTGTGAGGAGAAGTGCAGATGCTATAGCTACGGCGTAGTTCTTCGCCGTTCACATTCATTTTAAGGGTAATATATTGTCCCTGCTTGTACTGATAAGGGATCTGCATGGCAGGAGGTACGTCGAAAAGAACGGAAACAGCATCAGCGGTTTCTCTTCTTATTTCTTTTACTTTGAGTTGGTTGAATTTTGACATGATAATAACTGCCGGCAAAAATAACAAATAATCGGCAATAACACTTTAACATCATTCCCTTAAAACTGACACAATGCCCTTTTAAAAAAGCTTAAGAAAAGCTATATTTGCATTATGGAAATGCAAAAACCTGAAGATCTTTTTGAAAGCAAACTTTCTAAGAACGATGTGATAGAGCCTAAAGACTGGATGCCGGATAATTACCGAAAGCATCTGATCAGGCAAATATCGCAGCACGCTCACAGTGAAATTGTGGGCATGTTGCCTGAAGGAAACTGGATCACCCGGGCCCCGAGTCTTCGCGCTAAACTGGTATTATTAGCGAAAGTGCAGGATGAAGGCGGACATGGACTTTACCTATATACAGCAGCAGAAACGCTTGGAATAAGTCGCGATGAAATGCTCGATGCATTGCATACCGGAAAAGCAAAATATTCTTCGATTTTTAATTATCCTACTTTGACCTGGGCAGATATTGGAGCAGTTGGCTGGCTAGTAGATGGTGCAGCCATTATGAATCAGGTGATGTTGCAGCGTACCAGTTATGGTCCTTATGCGCGTGCCATGGTCAGGATCTGTAAAGAAGAGAGTTTTCATCAGCGTCAGGGTTATGAGATCATGACAAGAATGGCATTTGGCACACCTGAACAAAAAGAAATGGCACAGGATGCAATGAACAGATGGTGGTATCCAACCTTGATGATGTTTGGCCCTCCTGATATAGAAAGTCCGAATAGTGAAAATGCATTGAAGTGGAGGATCAAAAGAGAATCCAACGACCAGCTTCGCCAGCGTTTTGTCAATCAAACGGTAGAACAAGCCGAATATCTCGGCCTTACTATTCCCGACAAGGGATTAAAATGGAATGAAGCAAAAAAAGGTTATGATTTTTCTGAACCGGATTGGGCAGAATTCAAAAATATCATTAAGGGAAATGGGCCTTGCAATAAAGAAAGATTAAGTACCCGTTTAAAAGCACACCAGGATGGAGCTTGGGTAAGAGAAGCAGCTGAAGCATTCGGAAAAAAACAAATGCAGGAATTTGCTGCAGCCTAATTTTAAAAAATTAAAATTTAAAAAAAGAAATTATGAGTGATAATCAAGGACCTTTATGGGAAGTGTTTGTTCAAAAGAAAGCCGGTCAGCCTTTTGTTCATTGCGGAAATCTACATGCATTTGATAAAGAAATGGCTTTGCAGAACGCAAGAGATCTTTATACAAGAAGAGGTGAAGGAATGGCCTTATGGGTAGTTCCAACTTCATGCATTGTTGCCAGTAGTCCTGAAGATGCAGGGCCTTTCTTTGAACCGAGTAATGACAAAGTATTCCGACATCCAACATTCTATCCGCTTCCGGATGCGATAAAGCACATGTAATTAAAAAAAAGCCCCTTAGAACGCTAAGGGGCTTTTTAGTTCCTGAACCTTTTTATTTCATCAAGGATACGTGTCCTGTGTATTCCTTTTTATTGTTATTCTTATCTGTCACTACCACTTTGTAGACAAACGTGTTGTCCTTTGCAACTTTCCCTTTCATAGATCCATCCCAAGCAACCGTAATATCTTCGCTATTGAATACTTTTACTCCCCAACGATCAAAGATCTCCATCTTATAGGTATTGATTCCGTAACCTTTAACCTGGAAGTTATCATTTAATCCGTCCCCGTTCGGGGTGAAGATATTTGGAATATAAACACCGAAGTCTGCACCAACCTCAATCGCTTTTGTAACTGTGTCTTTACAACCCCATTTATTTTCAATAATCAATGTTACAGGATATGCGCCTGCTTGATAGTAGGTCTTTTGTGGATTTTGATAGCGTAATTGTTCAGGCTGATCTCCTCCAAAATTCCATTCCCACTTTTCAATATTCGGGCCTAAAGAAGCATCCGTAAACTGAACCTGGTCATTTTCATGTGGATCACCGGGACCGAAGTGAAAGTCTGCTAATGGTGTTGGATAAGCATTCGCAGTGAAGGAAGCCACATTCGAACAACCATAAACATCCGTGTAAGAAACTCTTAACACTCTTGTTCCATCTGTTCCAAAACAATAGTTGAAGATCGGATTCACATCCGTACCTGTATTGTTCATGTTCCAATAGGTCTTCTGAATGGTAGAGCTGGTGTTCAGTGAATAGGTTGCGCAATAAGGAGCACATTTGTTATTCGTATTTCCACTGATAGAAGCAACAGGAAGTTGACGAACTACCAGATCAGCAGTGATTTCAGCTTGACAACCTTTGTCATCAATTACACCTAGTGTATAGGTTCCGGTATAACTCATGCTATTCACTGCTAAAGATGTATTTTTTTGATTTGAAGCAAAATTATTTGGTCCCTTCCAATTGTATAACAAGCCCCCTTCTGCAGAGAAAGTAGCCACTGATCCTATACAAAGATTAGGAGTTACCGTGATAGAAGGCACTGGTTTTGGATACATTGTTAAAGTAGTTCCGGCGGTCATGGTACATCCATTCGCTCCTGTTGCTAGTACAACATATGAACCTGTTTGCGAGGGTTGTAAGTTCTGGAACATAATGACAGGTTGATTTGAAACAAAGTTGTTCGGACCTGTCCATGCATACTGAACTGCACCACTTGCAGTAACTGAAGCAGTATGACCAATACAAGCTTCTCCACCTGTAACGTTCAATGGAGGAAGTGGTAATATGGTCACATTCAATAATCCTTTGTTCACGCATCCATTTATATCTGTACCTGTAACTGTGTAAACACCACTTGCGAGAGCAGGAATATTGGTGATTGTATTGCTTGCTGCAGTGCTCGTATAATTTAAAGGACCGTTAATGAAATACGACAAAGCCCCTGATGCATTCAGATACAAATCATTCTTCTCGCATATTGGACCATTGCTAAGTAATACCGGATTAGGAAGTGGATTCACTAAAACAGCTGTAGTTGCACTGGCAGTGCAGAAACCATCACTAACTGTTACTGAATAAATACCACTACCACCTACTTGGATATTTGTAATAATTGGGTTCTGAGCATTTGAATTGAACCCGGGACCTGTCCAGTTATAAGTTGTAACCTGCGAACCGTTAGCAAATAGCTGCGCATTGTCGCCGGCACAATAAACTCCGTTATTGGTAGCTGTTACCTGCGGATTCAAAACGTTCACCATGATCGTTCCTGAAGACATACAAGTGTTGTTTGTTACATTCACCGCATAGATTCCTGACATTTGCGGAACCGCATTACCAATTGTTGGACTTTGTGCTGATGATACAAATCCATTTGGTCCCGTCCATTGATAAATATTTGTTCCGGTTGTGTTCAGATTAATCGTTCCCCCTATACAAATTGGAGAGTTACTGTTTAGGTTTACTATAGGGTAAGGCGTAACGGAAATATTAAATGCAGCAATAGCCGAACATCCATTAGAAGTTCCAGTTGCAGTGAATGCTGCTGTCATTGGAGGATTAGCTGATCCTGTAGTAGGACCAGTTGAATTCACACCTGTAGACCAAACAAATGAGTTAGCACCCATACCTACTAAATTAACCGTAGCACCCTGACAAATAGAAGTAGAGTTCACAGAAACAGTTGGAGTTGGATTCACAACAAAACAAACTGGGGTAGAAGTTGCGCTACCACCACAACCTGTTGTGATCAAACGATAACAATAATTACCTTGAGCTAATGTTGGGGTAATTACAGTAGATCCTGTAGCCCCGGGAAGATCCACCCAAGGTCCTAAATTATTATTGGAGATTTGCCATTGACGTGGCCCACTTGAACTGGAAATACTGATTTGATTGGTTTGTCCTTCACACAACATTGGAATTGCCGAAGCAGTTCCAACTGTTGGAAAGACTGTAAAAGCTATTATTGTGACCTGAGCGGAAGCAGACCAGCAAGCACCAGGGGTATTGCCGGCTACTAATAGAGTATAAGTAGTGGTGGTACTTGGTGTTGCAACGGGACTAGGACAGTTCACACAACTTAATCCGGTTGCAGGTGTCCAAGTGTATCCAATCGCACCTCCCCCTCCACAACCACCTGAAACAGTAGAAGTTAACTGTGAAGGCTGAGGGAAGCAAACTGCTGTAGGAGTGGCCGTAATAGAAACAGATGCCGGAGCTGGTACTCCAGGTAAAGTGAAAGTTACACCAGCAGACCAGGGACTAGGTGAACCGTTGTTCCATGTTTCTCTCCATCTAAAGGAATAAACTCCTCCTTGGCATAAACTGGACAGATTTAAAGTCATTTGAGGTAATGCTTGTGGGTTCGATGTTTTATTAAACGGAGGTGAAGTATAGAAGAAAGGGCCGTTTCCTGTGAATGGTTGCCCATTACAAGTTAATTCCACTTCAACTCTATAACCAGTACAACCAATCCAAATGGTAACACTATTCATATTAAGTAAAAGTGAGTTGCTTCCAACAGGACCTATAATTAAGGAGCTGGTTAAGATAGGTGTATTTAGACCTGTACAAGCTTTTGACTTGAAATAACCACTTACTACTAAGATGAGTACTAAGGCTATTTTGCTAAAATTCTTCATGTTTATTTTTTTGATCTTATAGATTCGTTTAAATAGTCAGTTCGACATTACAATATTAGGCTATATAATTAAAAAAGCCATTTAACATCATTCACTCGTAGACTGAATTCACTCATTTATAGTTTAAATTCACCCATTCACGCATTGTTTCAAAGCATATTATCAATAATTAGAAGCTTGATTTTAATGTTTTTCACTAATTTTGGTTAAAGTGATCTTTAATCCAATGAGCCTTCGAAATTATTTCATTTCTGTTTTTGCGTTGTTCTCAGTACAATTTCAGGCCGTGGAAAGATCTTCCCTTACAATTGGCTTTATTGAAAACAAAGGACAGATCCTGGACCAGAACAGAAGTTATAATAAGGATGTTCTCTTTCTTTATTCAGGTAAACGTTTAAGCGTTCAGTTAAAAAGGAATGGGTTTTCCTATCAGGTACAATCCCTTCAAAACTCTTCGCCTTTAAAGCCTGAAAAAAAATTCATGCTGGATCCTGTGGATCTTAAAGAAACTCGTATCCTTCTTTCCCGCATTGATATCGAATTTGAACATGGAAGTAACAACTTCAGTGTTGAGATGGGCAAAAGAAAAAATGCCTTGTCTAATTATATTGTTGACGGGAAAGAATTTTATGATATCGCTTCTTTTGAAGAGATCACCTATAAGAACATTTACCCTAATATTGACATCGTATTTAAAATTGGAACTGCATCAGAGCAGGATTTTAAATATGACCTGATCCTGAATCCGGGAGCAGACATTTCTCAAGTCAAGTTTCTAATTTCAGGGGCAGATAACATATCGCTCATCAATAATAAACTCTCCATTCAAACAACTTTAGGAAGCATCACTGAAAATATACCTTTGAGTTATTACTCAGAGAATCCCTTGAATAATATTCCTGTTCACTTTCAATTAAAAGGGAATGAACTCTCGTTCAATGCTATCTATAACAAAGAAAAAAAACTGATCATTGACCCTAGTTCCAATTTAATCTGGGGAACCTACTTCGGTGGTTCTCAATTAGAGTATTGTTCTGCTATTGCTCACGATGCACTGGATAATCTGTATATCACAGGGCATTCCTTTAGCACAAATAATATTGCAACCTTGGGTGCTTTCCAAACTACACTGGCTGGAAGCTGTGATGCCTATCTATCTAAATTCAGTAGCAATGGACAATTGATCTGGAGCACTTATATGGGTGGCGTGAATTACGAAACCGCCTTCGCCATTTATACTGATCCATCCGGAAATTCTTATATCACAGGCAATACAGCCAGTACAGTTGGCATTGCCAGTCCGGGGGCCCACCAAACGGTCTATGGTGGAGGATTGGATGATGCCATTATCGCTAAATTCAATACTAACGGTCAGCGCCAGTGGTGTACCTATTATGGAGGCAATGGTCACGACATTGGCTATTGCATTTCAGTTGCTCCAAATGGTGATATCGTTTGGGGAGGTCATACTGAAAGCACCAATACCGGTAATTGTATTGCAACACCAGGTTCCTACAATCCCGTTTTTACATTCGGAAGCGATGGCTTTGTTGCGAAATTCAACACATCAGGAGTTAGACAGTGGGGCAGCTTTTTTGGAGAAAGTGGATTTGACGAAACATGGGGATTGGATTGTGATCAGGACGGCAACGTAATATTTACAGGTTTCACGAATAGCTTGAACGGAATCGCTACTTTCCCATCTTACCAACCTTTTTTTGCCGGAGGAATTTACGATGGCTTCCTTGCTAAACTGGATCCAACTGGTGCCAATCTGATCTGGGCCACTTATATTGGAGGCAGTGGAGATGACAGAGGCGATGCACTTGATGTCACCTCCGCAGGAGAAATATTCATTGGTGGAAAGACTACGAGTGTAAACAATATGACCACTGTGGGTTGTTATCAAGCAACTATGGGAAGTGCTGACGACACATTTCTGGCGAGATTCACTTCTTCCGGTGGCGTGGTATGGAGTACTTACTTTGGTGGAGATCAATCGGATTATATCTATGATGTTTTGCTTGACGGATCGAATAATATTTTATTTTGCGGACAAACCCTAAGCACCAATTCCATCAGTACAGGAGATGCTTTTCAGCCTGCTATTGGAATGGTGAACACCTATGATGCTTTCTTTGCCAAATTCAAACCGAATGGAACAAAGACACTCGGCTCTTACTTTGGAAATAATGGAGAAGATTTTGGAAGAGGGATCACGTTGGACAATAATAATCGTTTGTATTTATGCGGGGAATCAACCAGCACAATAGGACTCACCACTCCGGGAATCTATCAACAGAACAATGGAGGCTCTCAGGATGGATTCATTGCAAAATTCTGTCTTTCTCCCAAACCTTCTATTCTTCCGGCAACGACCGCTTCGCTTTGCCTTAATGACTCATGGACCCTGACCGCTTCTCCCGGTTACATCGGCTACTTTTGGAACAATGCTGCTGTTACCAATTCAATCGTGCTACTCGCACTACCACAAGGTCAATATTATTACACCTGCACCGTTACCGATCAATTTGGCTGTACGGGCACCTCTGACTCAGTAAAAGTGATCGTTTTCAATTGCATTACCGGTGTGGAAGATGTGCAGGAAGATCCGTCACTTCTCATTTATCCCACACCTGTTCATGAAAGTTTATTTATACAAAATGATGATTTCAGCAAAGATGGCAGTGACGAGATCTTTGTTATTTCCATTGAAGGAAAGATCTTGTATGCTAGTAAAATAACTTCTAGGAATACAAAGATAGAAATGCGTGACTTTGATCCCGGAATTTATTTTCTTCAGATGAAAACCGGGAATTTGATCCGGACAAAAAAAATCGTAAAAAATTAGCTACTTTAGCTGTCCTTATGAATAAACAGGAAGCACTATTTAAATATTTACTGCGTTTGGGAGATAACAATGTTGTCTTAGCGCAACGCCTGTGTGAATGGACAGGAAAAGGACCTTTTCTTGAAGAAGACCTTGCTTTGACAAATATTTCACTTGATATTTTTGGAAACGGAAGAAACTTGCTGGAGTATGCAGGGCGCATTGAAGGAAAAGGAAGGAATGAAGATGCCTTGGCTTTTCACAGAAATGACAGGGAATACTACAATTTTCTGATCTGTGAACAAATGAACGGAGATTATGCGAAAACGATGGTTCGTCAGGCCTTGTATGATTGCTTTGATGAATTACTTTACATGCAATTATGCAAGAGTAAGGATGAAACAATTGCCGGAATCGCAGCCAAAGCAGTGAAGGAGATCATTTATCATAAGCGACATAGTTTCAGCTGGATCGAACGATTCGGCAATGGAACAGAAGAAAGCAAAATGCGTGCACAAGAAGCATTGAATGAACTGTTTAGATTCACGGGTGAATTCTTCGAAAAAGATGAAGTGGAAGATACTTTGATCAAAGAAGGAATTGCAGCTGATCCAACGCTCTTAAAAACAGAGTGGGAAAAACAGATAAAAGCTTTGTTCGATAAATCAGAGCTGAAGATCCCTGCCGAAAATTTCATGCAGACAGGAGGAAGAAAAGGAGTACACAGTGAAAAACTCGGATTTTTACTCAATGAAATGCAATCACTTCCAAGAATGTATCCAAGTGCCAAATGGTAAAAGTAAGTTGCTTGTCATGAGAAAACTTTTTCTATTCACTTTGTTTCTGTTTTCGTGCTCCATTTTTTCTCAGTCCAAGATCTCCAGATCTGAATTACTGAAAGCAGAAAGGATCACCGATCTTGTTAAAGATATTCCCGTTGACTGCAAAGTAACTGGCTATCTATTCAAGATCACCCGTTACAAAGAAGTAAAAGGAAAAACCGAAAAGACAGAAAAGACAGACAAACTAAAATGTGTAGGAAACGAATTGCGACTTGACATGCAGGATCTATTCAAAGCAAGCAATAAAGGAGATAAATTCAGTTTTGAAAAACTGGAAACAGCCTGTTTGGAAAAACACAAAAAGAAATACTCTTTTGAAATAAAGGAATAATGTCCTTCAAAGAAGATTGGAAGAAGATTTCACCTTATTTTATTGACGTATGGCAATACCTAGTGATCATCGTGATCATGATCATTGCTGCCATTTTCATTCTCTGATCACATTTTCCGTCCGGGATTTTCACTTAAAAAAGCCTTCCAGCCGGAAAAAGATCTCTTTCCTTTATCCGGTTTCGCATTCTGATAGTAATGACAAAGTGCTGCTCCTAAAGCATCCGTTGCATCCAAAGGATACTTCTCATCCTTTAAATTCAATGTTTGTTTCAGCATGGCAGCCACTTGTTCTTTACTTGCATTTCCATTTCCTGTAATGCTCATTTTGATCTTCTTCGGTGAATATTCCACAACTGGAATTTGTCGACTCAAAGCGGCGGCAATCGCAACTCCCTGTGCTCTTCCCAGCTTCAGCATACTTTGAACATTCTTGCCGAAAAAAGGAGCTTCAATGGCCAGTTCATCCGGTTTGAATTTTTCTACCACATCAATGATCGAATCGAATATCTTTTTTAAGCGATCGGCATGCTCTGCCATTTTATCCAGCTTCACTACGTTCAATTCCAACATCTCAACCTTTGAACCGGAAACGCTGATAACAGCATAACCCATTACGATGGTTCCCGGATCAATTCCTAGAATAATTCTCTCGCGCTGTGCCATTATTAACTGTAAATTTAAGAGCTATTGGCATCACGTAAAAAAATAATTTCAATAGTTTTAAAAGCATTCATCGGTATTGCCGGTTTTGCTGTCATTTTCTTAAAACTAAAGGAAGATCTTACTACTGAGAATCTTTCACTCATTCGTCATTCAGCCTCTTCCATAAATGGATTACTCTGCCTTCTTGTCTGCCTTCTGCTGATTCCAGTCAACTGGGTCCTGGAATCTTACAAATGGAAATGCATTACGGCTCCTATTGAAAAGATCTCTTTGTTAACCGCACAAAAATCCGTTTACAGTGGAATTTGTCTTGGCAATCTGGCTCCGGGCAGAGCTACCGAATTTTTAGCCAAGATCATTTTTTTTAAATCCGAAAACAGACCTGCTATTTCCGTATTGCATTTTGTGAACGGCATGTTTCAGCTTTCCATCACTTACCTTTTCGGATTTCTTGCTCTTTCATTGAAAATAAATTCATTTGCTGCTGATCAAAGCTGGATCGCATACACCTCTTTCTCACTTTCTCTTCTCGTATTGATCGTTTTTTCTATCAGTCTGATCAAAATAGATAAACTTCTTCATTTTGTAACAAAAAAGATCCTCAAAGAAAAAAAACTGCCTCATTTTCATTTCCAGTTCAAACTGCCATTACTTATCACTTTATTCTCTGTTTCAATTTTTCGCTATCTTGTTTTCTCATTGCAAATGCTACTACTCATTTTTCTCTATTCCGGTCAGTTCAATACTTCCATCTGTATCGGAACTGCACTCTATTTTCTGCTTACTACAAGTATCCCCATGATCAGTTTTCTGGAAGCTCCTATACGGGCAGCCATCGCTTTGGTTGTTTATAAGGATTGTGGTGTTAATGATTCAGCTCTTGCCTTGGCCTCTGTTTCAGTTTGGATAGCGAACATCATCTTCCCTAGTATCCTTGGTTATGTTTTTCTGCTCAGACAGAATTTTGATTTTAAATTATCGCGTACAAAAAGATGATGAATGAGTATTATATTCTTTTTCCCATTCTGGCTGTTTACGGCCTGATACTACTGGTGCTTACCATCGGTTTTCTTCGCACCAGCGAATTTCGTTCGAATGAAAACAAAGATCATCTCCCTCTCAGCATCATTATCTGCGCGCGAAATGAAGAAAAGACCATTATCCGCTGCTTAAAGACCATAGTCCAGCAGGAATATGATCTGAATAAATTGCAGATCCTCGTGATCAATGATGCAAGTACGGATGGAACAGCCACCGTAGCTGCTGCCATACTGAAACATGCCGGCGTCAAGCATCGCATCATCAGCAACGCAGAGAAGAAAGGGAAAAAGGCTAGCATTGCATATGCCATGCAATTCGCCGAACATCCTCACATTGTATTGCGAGACGCAGATACGTTCACGCTCTCCTATTCCTGGCTGAAATGTATTTCTGATTTTCTTCTGCAGACTAAGGCAGATATGGTGATCGGTCCCGTTGCCATTGCAGATAATTCGGGAGCGCTTTGGGCTTTACAGGCCATTGAAAATAATATTCTAAGTGTGCTAGCCGGAGGATCTGCATTTTATAAAAAACCATTTCTCTGCAGTGGCGCCAATCTCATTTTTACACGTAGAATGTTTGAGCAAACCGAAAGTTTTCAAACGCACATGCAAATTGCTTCAGGCGATGATATCCTCTTTATGGAAGAAGTAAAAAAACAGAAAGGAAAGATCTGTTTTCTGAAAAGTAAGGAGGCTATTGTGTCTACTTATCCGTGCTACTCTTTACCTTCTCTGATGAATCAAAAGATCAGATGGGTCAGTAAATTCTCCTTCAATAAAAATCCTCTCAATTTTTTTCTTGCTCTGATCAGCTTGTTGGTCAATATTTCAGTACTTTTCTGCCTTTTCAGTGGTTATTTAATGCCCCAAAATGCGTTATTCGGCTTAATTTTTACTGTTATTAAGCTTCTAATTGACATTTTGTTGTTATTTTTAGCTTCAGGTTTTATAAAAAACCGTGGATTGGCCTGGTATGTTTTACCGATCGGATTCATTTATCCGGTTTATTCTTTGATACTGGCGGTCAGTACACTTTTTGTGAAGCCAAAATGGAAATAAGAACTTATGTTTTTTAAGAAAAAGCGAATTGACTTTGAATCGGAATCTCTCAGTGCTCAGACCTGGAGAAGATTTAAACGAAATAAGTTATCCATGCTTGGCCTTGTGATCATTTTTATTTCCTGTGTCATTTCTATTCTCGGTTACCTGATCACGCCAGATCACACACCTTACGCAAACGATCAAAAACCTGAGTTACACATTAAAGAACCCGGATTTCATTCCCGTTTTTTACTTGTGAAAAAGAACGAAGTATATCAGGAACCTTCCTTATTGGATAAAATGCTTTTTGGTGTTTATGATGATAAAACCTCTCTCACCATGTATAATTATTTTTTCAAAGGGCCATTTGTTATGGTGGAAGAATATACAGGAAACGAGAATAACAACGGAAACGTCACTAAGATCAATGTAGCGGACGTGGTGTATGCCATAGACGGTAAAGAACCTATCTCTTACAATATATTAACCGGTGAAGTTTCTTTTTATGAAATAGGAAATCCCAATAAACTTACTAAGACTGTAAAAGAACTGAGAAAAGAAATTCAGGATCATCATGTCGTAACAAAAAAATACGTACTGGGGACAGATCTGTTGGGGAGAGACCTGTTAAGCAGACTACTCATTGGTACGCGCATCAGCTTAAGTGTTGGATTGGTTTCCGTTATCATTTCCATCATCATCGGAATTTTTCTTGGTGCAGTAGCCGGATACTTCAGAGGAAACATCGATTCAGCCATCATGTGGCTCATTAATGTTGTATGGAGCATTCCTACACTCTTATTAGTGATCGCGATCACACTTGTGTTAGGAAAAGGGATCATTCAGGTATTCATCGCCGTAGGATTGACCATGTGGGTGGAAGTGGCAAGGATCGTGCGTGGTCAGATCTTGAGTATACGGGAAAAAGAATTTGTGGAAGCAGGAAGAGCCTTAGGATTTACCAATATGCGAATCATTCTTCGTCACATTTTACCGAATGTAATGGGACCCGTGATCGTAATGGCTGCTAGTAATTTCGCATCGGCTATCTTAACAGAAGCTGGATTAAGTTTCTTAGGTATTGGTGCTCAACCTCCGGTACCAACGTGGGGAGAAATGACGAACACGCATCATGGATATATTTTAATGGATAAAGCTTATCTCGCCTTCATTCCCGGTATTGCCATCATGGTACTCGTACTTTCCTTCATGCTAGTAGGTAACGGTCTTCGCGATGCCCTCGATACACGAACAATGGATGAAAAACCTATTGCGGGAAGCTAATCGATTTCGTGTAATTAATTCATAAGGATTATCTCTTCAACATTTCCTTCAAGGCCTTCACCCATTCATCACTCGCATTTAAGCTCGGAACCAAAGTGATCTTCTCTCCACCATGTTCTTTAAAGATCTCATCGTATTCTGTTCCTATTTCGTAAATGGTCTCTAAACAATCGGCCACAAAGGCCGGAGAGAATACCAACACCTTCTTTGCACCTTTTTCGGCGAGTTCTTTTACAACTTTATCACTGTAAGGTTTAAGCCATTTGTCATCCAAGCGACTTTGAAAAGCGGAACTGTATTTTCCTTCCGGAATATTCAAGGCTTTTACCAATTGCCTTGTTGTTTCCATGCTATTGGCACGGTAACAATATTGATTGTTCTTTGTGATGGCATCACAACAACTTCCCATCTTACATGTATTGTTGCCATAATGTGCAGATGCTTTTAAAATTTGTCTCTCCGGTAAACCATGATAAGAAAACAGCACATGATCATATTGCGAGTGATCGTACTGTTTTGCAATAGCTGTAAAAGCTTTGATGAATGCAGGCTGATCGTAGAATTTGGAAATGAAATTGAAAGAAGGAATTACCTCCCAGGTCTTTAATTCATCCATCACTTCTTCCATGGTACTTCCGGTACTGGAACTCGCATATTGTGGATACAAGGGAAGAATATGAATGCGTGATGGTTTTTGTTCCCTTAATTTATTCAAAACAGAACGGATGCTTGGTTTGCGGTAACGCATGGCCAATTCCACGATGTAATTCTCTCCTAATTCTTTCTGCACTTTTTCTTTTAATTCTATTCCATGTAACAAAAGGGGGGATCCGTTCTTGGTCCAGATCTTTTGATACAATTTGGAAGAAGCGAATCTGCGAAAAGGAACGATGATCATATTCACCAATATGAATCTTCCTACAGGATTGATATCAATGACTCTTTTGTCATTTAAAAATTGAGTAAGATACTGTCCTACTTTAGAAGGTGTAGGTTCATCCGGTGTTCCGAGATTGATAAGTAAGACAGCTTCTTTGATCACGTTAACTAGGATTTGAATCTGCAGCAGGTGGATTTTCGTTCACTTCCACTTGTGCAGCAGGAATTTCCTTTTTTGTAAATCTTTTCTGAAAAGCGATGATGATACCTACACCAAAGGAAATGGACATGTCGGCGAAATTAAAAATGGGACGAAAGAACTGAAATGACTCACCACCAACAAAAGGCATCCATTCAGGAAAATTTCCATTCCACATAGGGAAATAGAACATATCCACTACTCTACCGTAGAGAAAAGGAGCATAACCCCCATCTGCCGGCATGAATTTGGCTACATTGAATTCATCACTCTCGCTGAACATCACTCCGTAAAAAGCACTGTCTAATATATTTCCTAAGGCTCCGGCCAAAATAAGTGAAACAGAGAGTACAAAACCAGGATGTTCTCCTTGCTTGATGATGTAACGAATGTAAAAAGCCCCTGCCACGCAAGCCAGGATACGAAACACACTTAAAATGATCTTGCCGTAATCGCCTCCAAACTCAAATCCAAATGCCATACCCGGATTTTCGGTGAAGTGAAGGATGCACCAATCGGCAGCACGCCCAACTTCCCCCAATGGATAATTCGCTTTGATATAGATCTTGATGAACTGATCGATAAACAGCACCCCAAAAACGGTGATGAGTGGTAGTTTATATTTAGAGAAGAAGGCCTTCAAGCTTTTTTATTTGTATGCAAAAATACTGTTTTATTGTTAATAAAAAGGTAGAATCGAGAGAGAAAGTATTATCTAAAGATCAATAAGTTCATCTCCTTAATTAACCAAAATAAGTTTGTTTTATTATGCCTTAATACTATATTCTTGCTTAGAAATTACTACGAATTATAGCAAGTCTAATTGATCCTATCCTCTATTTTTGTTCGAAGAATGAGAATGATAAAAACATTTATGAAAGTAAGCGTACCGGAAGAGGTTATTGTAAATCAAATTTACTTGATACGTGGGCATAAAGTTTTGTTGGATAAAGATCTTGCCAATCTTTATCAAGTTACAACGGGTAATTTAAACAAAGCCGTACAAAGAAACCTAAAGCGATTTCCATCAGATTTTATGTTTCAATTGAATGAGGAAGAATTTAAAAATTTGATATTCCAAAATGGAACATCAAGTTGGGGTGGAACAAGAAAGTTACCTTTCGCCTTTACTGAACAGGGGGTAGCCATGTTATCGGGGATTCTAAATAGTGACAGGGCTATAAATGTCAATATACAGATCATGCGTGTATTCACTCGAATACGTCAAGTTTTAATTGATAATACGGAATTACGTCTGGCAATTGAAGAGATCCGTAAGAAAACCAATAACAATGCCAAGAATATTGAAATTGTGTTTCAGTATCTTGATGAATTAATTGAAAAGAAGGAAAGTACAAAACCACGTAGAAAAATCGGTTACAAATTACCAAGGAAAAAGTCCGATGACCGTTGAGCTAAATGATTAAAAGTCCACTATTGATCAATGTTTGTAATTTAAAAGCTTGAGCAAGAGCTAATAACTTGAAAGGAAAAAGTATGTTTCCTTTATCGAAAAATGAACTCACAATCCCACCCTCTTCTTTTCATCAATTGGAAACTTTTTACGAATGAAGAATTTACCTGCCTTGATGTTTCCTTTTACCTGAAGTTGTCCGCGTCCTCTCCCACTCACCAAACGCATCACATCAGCCAAGTTCACATTCTTAAAGCTTCCATTCAGTGTAAAAGAATAATCTTTTTCAGAATTCGGTTTGATATGAACCCGTTTGTGTGATCGTGCTTTACCTAAATAAATGCCATCGTAAAAAACATCAAACGTACTTCTGTAAACGGAAAAACCTACGTTGTTCGGATTTTTAATTCCCAATACAACTTCTGCACTCATTCCGTTCATGTCGATCTTTTTCATCTTAAAATCGCGCACACCTGTACATTGCGGTTCCTTAAAGGAAGTGCAGGAAAATAAAAATAAAAAGCAGGGAATAAGAAGTCCTACTCTTAAAGCACGATTCAAAATGAGAAATGCCCCTTCGAGAACCTCAGGGGCCCGTTTAAATAACAAGACAGATCTTTTGAATCTATTGATCAATGTGATTAACGCAAACGCTATTACTTCTTTGATAGTTCCGTAAAATATTTGTAGAACAATGGAATGGTTTCAATTCCCTTGTAGTAATTGAATAAACCGTAATGCTCATTCGGAGAATGCAAGGCATCGGTATCCAAACCAAATCCAAATAAAATGGAATCCAATCCTAGTTCCTGCTTGAACAAAGCAACAATTGGAATACTGCCTCCTCCTCTGGTTGGAATTGGTTTTTTTCCGAATGTATCTTGCATCGCCATACTCGCTGCTTTGTATCCTGCACTTTCTGTACTCACTACTACCGGTTCACCTCCGTGATGTGGTTTCACTCTTATTTTCACTGACTTTGGCGCTACCGATTCAAAATATTTTGTGAATTTGGCACTGATGTCATCTGAATTTTGTCCGGGTACCAAACGCATGCTGATCTTTGCGAATGCTTTCGATGGTAATACTGTTTTAGCACCTTCTCCTGTATATCCTCCCCAAATTCCGTTCACATCTAAAGTCGGACGGATACCGGTTCTCTCCATACTTGTAAATCCTTTCTCTCCCCAAACATCATCAACACCCAGATCTTTTTTGAAGTCTTCCAGATTGAACGGGGCTTTGTTCAGATCATCTCTGTATTCTTTTGAAGGCACTTCTACCTTATCGTAAAAACCGGGAATCGTGATGTGATTATTCTCATCATGACAACTTGCAATGATCTTGCAAAGGATATTCACCGGATTCGCAACTGCTCCTCCATAAACCCCGCTGTGCAGATCACGATTTGGTCCATCTACTTCCACTTCCATATAAGCTAATCCCCGCAGTCCGGTATCAATACTTGGTGTTTGATTTCCAATGATGGATGTATCTGAAATAAGGATCACATCTCCTTTTAATCTTTCTTTGTTCTTTTTGATCCAGCCTCCTAAATTAGGTGAACCTACCTCTTCTTCTCCTTCGATCATGAATTTTACATTGCACGGAAGAGAATTATTCTTCATCATCAACTCAAATGCTTTAACATGCATGTACATCTGCCCTTTATCATCACAAGATCCACGTGCAAAAATGGCACCATCAGGATGGATAGTGGTTTTCTTGATCACCGGTTCAAACGGAGGTGAATCCCAAAGATTCAAAGGATCTGCAGGTTGTACATCGTAATGTCCGTAAACAACAATGGTTGGTTTATTCGGATCAATGATCTTCTCACCGTATACAACCGGAAAACCGTCTGTAGGGGAAACCTCTACTTTGTCTGCTCCGGCTTCTATCAATCTTGCCTTTACTGCCTCTGCAGTTTTAAGCATGTCTGCTTTGTATTTGCTGTCTGCACTAACAGAAGGTATGCGTAAAAGTTCGAGCAGTTCATTGAGCATGCGCTCTTTATTAGCTGTAATGTAATTGCTGATCTGAGTCTTTTCCATGGTAAAATTTAAAAGCTTAAATATAGGCTTTTTGAGGCATTGAAGGCAAGAAATTAAGAGCGAATTCTCACATTTTGAAGGGTCATCTTAAACTGTTTTGCATGTGTTCGCTTATTACACCTCAAACAGGCCTAATTCTTCTTACTTTTGAAATATGAAAGGCATTTCATTTCTTATCCTGTTACAAGTTTTTTGCCAATCTGCCTTATCACAAATAAAGACAGATGAATGCGAAGGGAGAAATGACAGGTTTTACAAATGTTCCCTTTTTAAGAATGGAATTCTGCTTTCTACTTATTCCGACAAGGAGAAAAAGAAACTCCTACGAACCGATACTGTCTTGTCTCCTCAAAAAAGAAGCAAAGTAATTGTTAGTTCCCGACCTCAAATTGCCTGCGATCTAAGTCCATCTGCTTTCCGAAATCGAATTTACATTTGCTGGAGTGATAACAAAAGCGGAAAAAAGAATGACGATGTGTATTTAAGTTACAGCGATTCGGATGGAAAGAACTGGTGTGAACCGGTATTACTTACCTATTATCCAAACCATAAGGCACAATCAAAACCGGCACTTTATGTTGATGAAAACAACGGAAAAGTGTATGTGCTTTACTATGATGCGCGAAATCACCCTGAGGGCGGTTGTTATGATGTAGTTCTTGGTATCAGCGAGAATGGTGGCTTGAAATTCGAGAATTATCAATTGAATTCTCACTACATTAAAGGACCACAACTACAAACCTCACTTTCACTGAATGAACAAGGGAGGTTGATGGCTAATTGGAAAGAGCCTGTCAATAAAAACAATGAACGTTATTTTGAGATCAACGACAGTAGCTTGAATCTTTGCAAAAAGAGAGAGCGAACATTCTTTCTTCAACATGAAAGGAGTGTGCCATTTCAGGACCAGATCGAAATGCCAATCAAAATACTAGAAGATCTTTCGATCACGTCCATTTTAACAAAACCAACAGATTCAGGATATGAAAAAGTGATCTTTAACAATAAGCCTTTTACAAAAAGTAACAATGTTCTGTTGATCAATACCAAAGCATTGGCTTTGAAGAAGACACATTATATTGTAACTTTATACTATAGGGGAATAAGCTCCTATTTTTGGATAACAGCCGAATGAAAAAGATCATCTTTATACTCTTTCTGCTCTGCGAAACAGTGTATGCGCAGCGTATTCAGAAATTCGATGCCATCCTCTCAGGCACAGTGGTTGGAGTTCGTTTCAGTATCAGTGCCGGAAGCTCATGCAATGGATACAACGTGTTGCACAGCATCGATTCAGTGAATTATTATCCGATCTATAACTACGCCGGTATTTGTGGAGAATTAAGTAAATCACAGGATCACGCATTCGATCATCTCTCTCCCACCTATGACATTGTCAATTTTTACAAGATAGAACTGATCAATCTTGAAACTTCCCCGGCGAGAAGAGTCTATGTACCATCCTCTGCAAAGGTGAACATGTTGTTATATCCTAATCCCATCACAACCAATTATGATGCACTCAACTTGCGAGTATTCAATGCCAACAACACTCGCTTAGTGGGATTCATTTACAATCAATCCGGTAAGCCAAAGCATAATCTTGATATTACCACAAAAGGAGAATATGCTTCTATCAATGTATATGATCTGAGTAACGATCTTTATGTTTTGTGGCTCACAGACGGATATGTGGTCTATTCCGCTAAATTCATTGTGAATCGATAATGGAAGTAAGAGCGGATGCATATTTATGGGCCATTCGCATGTATCGATCAAGAACTCTTGCCGGAACAGCCATTAAAGGCGGGAAAGTGAAAGTGAATGATGAAAAATTAAAACCATCACGTCTTGTCAGGATCGGAGAACGCTACACTTTATCTATTGGCAATTCAAAAAAAATAATTGAAGTTTTGGGACTTACAGATCAACGGGGAAATTTTGAAACTGCAAAAAAATTCTACGCCGATCATTCTCCTCCACCTGAGAAAAACGAAAAACTACCGGCTGCCTTTTTTAAAGTCAATATTAAAAGAGACAAAGGCAGTGGCCGACCTACAAAAAAAGACAGAAGGGATCTGGATGAATTCGATTGGAAATGAAAAGATGAAATACCTTTCCATCATATTCCTTCATCTAACGCAATTTCTTCTTGCGCAAAATCCGCTTTTGGTGTACGGCCCTTATCTTCAAAGAGGAGGCTCTACTTCTATGGATGTTTGCTGGAGGACCGATCTTGCAACTGATTCCAAATTAAAATTCGGAACATCAAAATTCAATTTAAATCAGCTGGTGAGCAATGGCACATCTGAATTGCAGCACCGAATTGCATTAGGCGGATTAAATCCTAACACTCAATACTTTTATCAAGTTAGTAATGGGGTTGGCACCTTCAACACAGACACTTTCTTTTTCTATACTGCCCCGGTTACTAATAGCAATCAGAAAGTAAGGTTACTTGTTACCGGTGACTGTGGAACTGCCATGATCACACAGCAGAAAACAAAGGAAGCGCTGATGAATTACATTCAGAACAAATACATCAATTGCTGGTTGCTCTTAGGCGATAACGCATATTATACTGGAACTGACGCTGAATACACAGCTAAATTCTTTCTTCCCTACCAAAATAATTTTGTGATGCAGAAAACTTGTTTGTATCCCGCTACGGGAAATCACGATTATGGAGACAATGCCTTCAATGCAGAAAACAAAACAGTAGCTTACTTCGATCACTTTTATCTTCCTGCAGGAGGAGAATTGGGTGGAGTGTCATCAGGGACCGAAGCTTATTATTCTTTTAATTACGGCAATATCCATTTCATCAGTATTGATTCATATGGGACCGAAAATTCTTTGCGCGTATACGATACACTTTCTCCCCAATACCTTTGGCTCAAGCAAGATCTTCAGGTGAATAATTCCATGTGGACCATCGTCTATTTTCATCATCCTCCTTTTACCATGGGTAGCCATAATTCTGACTTGGAAGGAGAGTTGGTGAACATGCGAAAATATGTGACCCCTTTATTTGAGAAGAATAAAGTGGATCTGGTATTGAGTGGGCACAGTCACAATTACGAAAGAAGCTGGCTGATGAAAGGACATCAGGGCTATGAACTGGAGTACAACAAGAATATTCATGCGAAAGACACTTCTTCGGCAAGATATGATGGCAGCTTAAATTCTTGTCCCTATATAAAAGACAGCACAGGAAACAAAGGCGTGGTGTATGCAGTTTGTGGTTCAGCGGGATGGATCGGTGCAACGCAAAGCACTTATCCCCATAATGCCATGTATTACTCAAATTCTTTAAAAGGTATGGCTGGATTCATAGAAACAGATGGAAATCGACTGGATGCAAAGTTCATTGGAGAAGATAGCTTGATACATGATCAATTCACCATTTTCAAGAATATAAAAAAGAACAGGTTGATTTGGTGTCAGCCCGGACAAACATTATCACTCAACGCATCCTGGAACGGAAATTATAACTGGAATTACAATTCAAATAAAACAAAACAGAATCTTTTCACTGTAAACAGCAACACCGTCATTTATGTAAGAGACAGTTTAAATTGTTTTGCTGACACATTTCGCTTGCAGATCGGAACAGGGCTCGAAGAGCTAGATGAAGATTTAGAAGTGGTCTTTCCGAATCCTGTAAATGACGGCATGCTGAAAATAAGATCAGAAAACGAATTAAGTCATGTTGAACTTTTTGATTTAAATGGGAAAGCGATCGAATCACTTGCTTATCATAAAAGAAACGAAGAAATTCAGATTCGTTTGCCTGAACTAAAAAAAGGCATCTATTTCCTTATTATCCATCAACACAATGGTGGGATAAAAATTAAAAAGTTGGTCCTGAATTAAAAAAGGCCCTGAAGTATCAGGGCCTTTTAAAAAATGAATGATCTATTCTTTTGCTCCATTCGATTTAAGGAAGCTAAAGAATGCTCCTTGTGCATCAGATGGTCTGTATTTATCATATTCGCGCGCAATTTGCAAAGTTCGTTTTCCGAATGCTTTTCCATTTAGATCTGCCTTCTTCTCTATCATTTTCTTTGCCATTTTAATATCGCGATTAGATTCCTGGCCTTCACACAAATTATTAGCCACAACAAAATGATGGCTCTTTGTTGCCAAGACTTGTATGAGAGAAGATCCGAATCCATTCTCTTTATCCGGATCAGCGCCTTTATCCAACAAAAAGATGACCATATCAGCATTCAAAGCAGCTAAAGCTGCATGCACCGGCAACTCATTTAGTTTAGTGGTTTTGGTTTCCATTCCATTAATTGAGTATGCGCCATCATACTTCTTATTCACATCAGCACCTTGGCTGATCCAATATTCCACAGCCTCAACATTACCAGAACAAATGGACTCCATTAATTTTCTTTGAGGATCTTGGGCTTTTGCGAATCCTGACAAAAGTAGAATTGCAATAATAAATTGTTTCATTATTTTCATGACTTATACTATTTAAAAGTTATAGAAATGGGTTCAAGGATATACTCAATGATACCATACTTGTTGTATCGGATCTTTTTTACTTCCAGACCCAATTCAGGAACATACCAGCGATCCTCGTACATAACGGTATATCCTTCTTCATTCTTGTTGTCTGCACCTTTGTTCATTGCTTTTTCAACCTTTTTGGCTGCCTTTAAATTACGACGTGTCGCTAAGTCTTCCGCTTTTGAAGCTACCTTTTTACTTACCTTTACACTTTCGTCGGCATAGGCTTTTACATTCATGTTCACTTTCAAATCTCCATTCCATTCCTCACTGCGAATAACATACGCCTGATAAGTTTTACCACTGATAGTGATACTTTCAGTTGCTGTAACAGCTGCACCCACATTAAATATTCGGCTCAGCCCCATTTCAACAGTTGTTTCCAGTTCCACCGGCACATGCTGGTATACATTCTCGTAACGGGTAACCAATCCTAAGCGCTGTTCGAAGCCATAATTACCACTGCCTATACCAAATTTTTGAACTTCTACATTCTCAATAGATGTAGAGGACTTAGAACCAACTACCACGGAAGTCATCACTTGTCTGAACGACTTTTGAGGGGTTGCCATATAATGCATCATTGAGATAGGAAGTGCATCGCCGATCTTGATCTTGGAGGGATAACGCAACACCGGAAATGTGATAATTGCGGTGGTATCTACTTTATAATCCTTTGTTAGGCCTTGAATCATCATTGGTTCAGTGTGCACGGCCCAGTAAGTGGTGTCTTTGGTGAAAAAAAGAGCCCCATCAAATTTGTTCACGCTTCGACAACCACTTCCGCCAACAACAGGCTGACGATAATAGGTCATGAACGACGTGCCTTTATCAGAACTTTTTTCATTTGCTATTTCGATGGTTACAGGGTCCTTACTGAACGATTTCATTTGGCCTGAAAGAGCTTTTTCGTTGAATTCATCAACTAATTTCTCCCTTTCTGCTGATTTCGTCTTTTCTGTTATTTCAGGAACTTGGGATAGACCAAAGTCTTTATGCCTCATGGTCAAGATCATGCCATTCTTTACAACAGGTGCATTCTGTGCAACGCTGATTGCGAATGATAAGATAAAAAAAGGGAAAATAATACTTTTCATAACAATACTCGTTTCTATTTGAATTTAGTTTTTGATCACTTTGTTTAGGCTTATTCCGCTTTTGGTTTTCACCTCAATGAAATACAAGCCACTTTGCAATGCATCCAATGACAGATTCTCACTTTGCATCTCTATTTCCAAACACTTCTGCATAGCCGAATTGTAAATTGTAACATTCTTTACTGAATTAACTTCCAGTCCTTTTAGTGTGATCATTCCATTTGTTGGATTAGGAAAAACAGCGAGCTGAACGTCTCTACTAACTAATTCATTCACCACGCTTGGCGCATAACTAAAATTGTAAACAAATTTGTTTGCAATTGAATTGTCGCCCTTTCTTACATAATGCAAATGCAATCGCATTTCAGGTTGCGAATCGTAATAAGAGAAAAGCGTATCAACATCTCCAATGTTGTATGTCTTAAGTCGAATTGCATTATTGAATGTTCCAAAGGGTGTTGTTAATGTACCTGTACCATCGCACTTAACTGTACGCGTTGTTGTGCCTGCTCCGGTTGTGTAAGTAGAAACATGGGTGCTACCAACATTCATTCCAAAAGTATAGGTGGTGTATGGTACCGGTTTCATATTATAATTTCCGCCTGATCCTCTTTCGCCCAACTCAATTAGGCGATCGTTCTGAATATGTAAAAAATCCAATCCTACTGTCATTGAGCCCAAAGACTTTAATCTAAAATAATTTGCAGTTGGAAAAGTAGATTGATCTGATGCAGTAGTTGCTGCAAGGGGAATAATAGAATACGTTAGGGTAACAGAATTGGCAATTGGGTTGAAATTCCAGGATTGTCCGCTTCCACCCGGAGCATGTGTAATAGCTCCGGTAACAGTATTAAAACTGTAAAATGATCCAACAGGTGGCATTACGCTGTGAGTGGTTGGTTGTGCCAGCATTGCTGAGCTGCTTAGCAAGGAAGACAAGTAGATAAAAATTCTTTTCATAATAAAGGTTTTTGTTTATAGAGCAAAGTACAGGCTTTTATGATGGGCCATGAATAGTGCAAATGCACTAAATTGATAGGTTTAAATGAAAAAAGCCGGTAAGTCCGGCTTTTAAATGAAGAAATATGCTTTTAGAGAAGGTTATTCTTGATCGCGATCTTAACGGCATCCACCTTCCCGTTCACATGCAGTTTTTTGTAAATACTGGAGATCTGATTTCTGACAGTATGTGGGCTTACAAATAATCTATCTGCAATCTCCTTGTGATCATATCCGTCTACAAGGCCTTTAAGCACTAATAATTCTCTTTCTGTCAGATCAGATTTCGGAGCATCAGCCACAACTGTCTTTTCTGTTCGCGTAAGAAGCTTCAAAGCTTTTCTGGCTATAGCAGGACTCATTGGTACTGTTCTAAATTCCTTTACTTGCTTTATGAAATTTATTATCGTATCAGAGCTCTCATCCTTCAGCAAATAACCGGAAGCCCCAGCCTTTACTGCTTCAAATATCTTTTCATCATCATCAAATACTGTCAACATCAGAAATTCAATATCAGGATACACCACCTTCGCATCTCTAACCGTATCAATTCCGTTCTTTTCAGGCATATCAATGTCCATCAATACAATTTCCGGATGAGAGGACTTCGGGGTCTCTTTCATCTTCTCCAGAAATTCTGCGCCATTTTGAGAGGTGAAAATAACTTTGATCTCGGTATTGTACTCCAACTCTTTGGCCCTATCCAATCGGTTCAACCTTTTATCATCAACTATTGCGATCTTTATCATTCTACAAATAAACTTATCAATTTACCTTCTAGGAATAGTGCATTTGAACTAATTATAGATGATCGTTACTGAAGTGCCTCTCCCTTTTACAGAGTTGATTTCCACTTTCGCCCCAATATCTTTCAACCTGTTCCGAATATTTCTTAATCCATAACTATCCTCTTTGTTTTCCTCCTCAAATCCTACACCATCATCTAAAAAGGATATTTTAAGTTTAGTATTTGCATCAGAGTAGAATTGTATCTTAACAGTCTGCGCCTCACTATGTTTATTGATGTTGTTCGCTATTTCCTGAGCACATCGGTAGATTGCCAACACATCCTCATTCGGAAGTATGCATTCTGTGCTTAAAGAGTCAGTGATGTTCAATGTGCACAAAATGTATTTTCGCAAATAAACCTTTAACTTATCACAAAGATCGTTATTACTGATGCTTTTATCATTCAAGGTCCATAGTGTTTCTCTTAGCCGATTCATCACATCCCGAGAGGAATCCTTTAAAAACAAAAGCTCTACTTTCTCGGATTCATTAAATGAGCGATTCTTGATCAACCAATCGATCTTCGAACTAATAAAACTTACGGATGATCCAACATTATCATGCAATTCAGTTGAGATCCGATTACGCTCTTTCTCTTTGGTTTCCAGCTCAACTCTTTTCTTCACATTTTCCTTTTCAATTCGATCAATTTCATCCCTTAATTTTTGTTTGCTTTTGAAACGAATAAAGAAAAAAGAAAAAAGCAAAAGTATAATGGTAACAATACCAATAAAAAGAATTCTTGAATAAAAAGCTTCTTTTTCTTTTGTTTCCAATTCCAGTTGTTGAATCTTTAACTGATCATCCTTTTTCTCAGTTTCATACTTGGTCTGTAGTTCAGACATGCTCTTTTGGCTTTCTTGATCAAGAATACTATCCTTTATTCGTAATACGGAATTCATATCACTGATCACTTTTTCAAGATCATTTCTTTGACGATGGACCTGAATACTCGAATTATAGTAACTCTTTAGCTCATATAGATTCTTTGAAGTGCTCAAATACTCACTCGCTTTATTCAAATAATAAAATGCAGAATCATATTTTTTGATCCCAAAATGCAGATCAGAAAGTGTAACGAATAAAGACATTTTTTGATCTGCATTCCCCTTTCTTAATCGAAAGACTCGGGCCATATGTGTTAATTGCAATGCTTTTCTATGATCTCCAAACTCATTGTAAACACCTGCAAGATTTTTAAGTGCTGCCCCTATAGCCGCTGTATCTGCAGATCTGATCCTGTACTCTAAAGAACTATTGAAATGCCCTAACGCAATTGAGTCCTTGTAATCTGCATAATAAGCATTACCAAGAGTGTTATAAGCGTTCGCTTTTAGCTTGTCGTCATTCCTTCTTAGTGCATATTGTACTGCTTTCTCAGCAAATGGGTAACTCTTTTTATTTTGATCGGTCTCAGTATAGATAACAGCAATGTTATTGCACAATGCAGCCATTGATGTTGTATCTCTTCTGGCTTCAGCAACCTTCAATGCATTGAAATACCAATTCAATCCATCGTTGTAAAAACCATTCTCTACTAATTGTGTTCCGATCTCCTTCATTAAGTCCAGCCTAGTCGTTGTTTGCTGCACTTTATTCAGAAGGAGCTTTAGGCTATCGATCGATTTGGTTTGTGTTAAACCAAACATAGAAGAAAACGCCATGATACAAAAATAAACTTGGCGCTTTACTGAATTCATATTTTTACTTTTTGATAACGCCCAGCTCTTTCCCCACTTTCCCAAAAGCCGCTATCGCCTTATCCAAATGTTCTTTAGTATGCGCAGCGCTTAATTGAACACGGATACGTGCTTTATCTTTAGGTACTACAGGATAGAAAAATCCGATCACGTAAATGCCTTCATCCAATAATTTATTGGCGAATTGCTGAGATAGCTTTGCATCGTAAAGCATAACCGGAACGATGGCAGAATCGCCTTCACGGATCTCCAATCCTATCTTCTTCATTCCTGCTTTAAAATAATTGACATTGTATTCCAATTTATCTCTTAATTCAGTTGTTGAACTTAGCATATCAAACACTGCTATGGATGCACCTACAATAGAAGGAGCAAGTGAGTTGGAAAATAAATAGGGGCGAGAACGCTGACGAAGGATCTCAATGATCTCCTTATGTCCGGTTGTGAATCCACCCATGGCACCACCCAATGCTTTTCCTAAAGTTCCGGTGATGATATCCACACGTTTCATCACATTCTTCAATTCAACTGTTCCTCTTCCTGTTTTACCAATGAAACCACTGGCATGACTTTCATCTACCATTACCAAAGCATTGTATTTATCAGCCAAATCACAGATCTTATCCAATGGCGCAACAAAACCATCCATACTAAAGACACCATCGGTAACTATGATACGGTGGCGTTGTGCCTGCGCTTTTTTCAATTGCTCTTCCAGGTCGGCCATGTCGCAATTCTTATAACGGTAGCGTTGTGCCTTACATAAGCGCACACCGTCAATGATCGAAGCATGATTCAATTCATCGCTGATGATAGCATCTTGCTCATCGAACAAAGGTTCGAAAACTCCACCGTTTGCGTCGAAGGCAGCGGCATATAAAATGGTATCTTCTTGTCCAAGAAAATCAGCGATCTTTTTTTCAAGCGTTTTGTGAATATCCTGTGTTCCGCAAATAAAACGCACGCTGCTCATTCCGTAACCATGTGTATCCAATGCCTTTTTAGCTCCTTCGATCACTTTTGGATGTGAAGACAATCCCAAATAATTATTCGCGCAGAAAATGATCACTTCTTTTCCGTTCACGGTTACAACAGCACCCTGAGGTGATGTGATCACACGTTCACGTTTAAATAATCCGTTATCTTCTATCTCCTTAAGAGTGTTTTGCAATTGCTGCTTTAAGTTTCCGTACATAGCTATCGATTTAAAAGGCTGAAATTATAAAAAAAGCCCGTCAAAGTCAATTGACGGGCTACATTCGCAAGCATTTAAGATCAATGCTGTATTAGGATCTTGGCCGGCCTGGCTTGTCCTGCATCGTTTTGCACGATAATGGTATACAATCCTTCTGAGAACTGAGAAACATTCACTTCTGTAATTGAATGCTGCATTTTTTCTGAATACACCCTTCGTCCAAGGTTGTCATAAACCTCAAGAATGGTGTTTTGATTGAGCTGTCCACCCCAGGAAACGCTTATTTTATTGTTTGCAGGATTAGGAGCGATCAACATGTAATTATTCAATAAGGTGCTGTTTTCAAATATTCCACTTGGGGCACAGGTAGGTGTAACTGTATTTGTTTGCCCACAGCGCCATTGAGAATAGGAAATGGAATTAGTGGAACTCCATGCACTGAAAGCGGTTTGTTTTTGCGTAATTGTCTTCCATGCGATCTTCCCCTGCGAAACCATCACGTTGATTGAATCGATGATCTTCCCTAATTCTTTACGCATTTGGAAAGTAGGAGTAACAGTGCTCGTGCCAAAATCTCTGAAGTTGATCATCAGATGACCGTTGTAGAATTTATTGGCCGGATAGGTGCCATTTCTGATCTTAGTAGCTTCAGTTCTTATCTCAGAGATCAACTGATTCACATTGGTGGTTGGAGTAAGAACCCATCCACAACCATTACCCTGCAGCCAAACATTTTGTGCGGGGTCATGGCAATAAAAGTCAACTGAATCTGTCTTTCCTCGAGGTTTCCAGATTCCATAGTTATTTGCATCATTGCTGTGCGGCGGTAAACTTCCTGCACCCCAGATCACATCGGCTTTCCAGGAATAAGTAGGTGTGTTCTGTGCCTGTATGGTAGTGGTATAAGGTATCCAGTCGCCAATAGTATATGAATTTGGTGTTGTTGTACCATTCAATGCCACAAAACCTCCCACATTTTTACTTGCCAGAGCACCGGTCAATTCAATAGAATAACTCACATCTGCAATATTGTACATTCCGGTTTGTTTGTATCTGGGATCAATTTGCACTACATTACCTGGAGTTCCACCAATATTGTATGCATACTGAATCACATCGTTAGTGTTTGTTATTGCAGACTCATGCATAAGTGTTCCCTGAACAAAATTAGGGTTCAATTGCATGTTGAATTTTGCATTCTTTGTGTTGATCATGTCTACGATCTTTCTTAGTGTGTCACTGGTAAGGCTATAGGTTGCTAACACCGTATACACCTCAGCCGGAGGTGGCTCATTGTGTGATGTGATCGTGAAATACAGTGTGGGTGTTGGCACCTGGGCTGTGACAGTGAGAGTTAAGAAACTCATTAAAGTAAGTACAAGTTTTTTCATAGGTAGGTTTTTGTTTGGCTAATTTATAAAAAAACCAGAATAAAAATTGTCTTACCATGCATATTATTAAATTTGCAAAAGAATTTAGTTATGACCTACATTATTTCCGGAATACAACAAGTTGGGATAGGTGTTCCCAATGTGCACGAGGCTTTTCATTGGTATAACAAACATTTTGGGATGGATATTCCCGTATTTGAAGAAGCAGCACAGGCTGAATTGATGTTGCCTTACACCGGCGGTAAACCCCACTCGCGTCATGCTATACTTGCCATCAATTTAAAAGGCGGGGGTGGATTTGAGATCTGGCAATACACCAGTCGTACACCTCAACACCCGTTGTTCGAACCAAAAATGGGAGATCTGGGATTATTCTGTGCTAAGATCAAAACGGACGATATTCAGGCTTCTTTCAATCATCTTCAAACACTCAATACAAAAATTCTAGGTAACATTTCATCTACCCCCTACGGCAAAAAACATTTTTACCTGAGTGATAAGTATGGAAATTTATTTGAGGTGATCGAAGACAACAATTGGTTTGGAAAGGGTCTGAAAAATACAGGTGGTCCGAATGGAATATCCATTGGAGTCAGCAACACCGAGAAATCTATCAAATTTTATTCTGAGATCTTAGGTTATGATCAGGTGTTCTACTCCGGAGAAAAAAGTTTTGATGATCTTGCCGTTTTACCCGGTGGCAATGCGCTTTGCAGAAGAACCGTTCTAACGCACAGCAAAGATCGCGTTGGACCTTTCTCCAAATTACTGGGCAAAAGTTACATTGAGTTGATCGAGGTGAAGAATTATACTCCAAGAAAAATATTTGAGAACAGATTCTGGGGCGATCTGGGATTCATTCATCTTTGTTTTGATATCAAGAACATGAATGCCTTAAAAACTAAATGTGAGAAGATGGGTCATCCCTTTACAGTTGACGGAGGTTCAGGTTTTGAAATGGGAGAGGCAGCAGGTCACTTTACATACATTGAGGATCCGGATGGCACACTGATCGAATTCGTTGAGACCAAGAAGATCCCTGTCCTTAAAAAATTAGGCTGGTACCTTGATCTTCGCAAGAGAGCGGCTGAAAAACCATTGCCCGATTGGATGCTAAAAGCCATGAGTTTGAATAGAAAAAAAGTCTGAATTTTTCGTACATTTAGTGTATGAAGTTGATTCGATCTTTCTTTATTCTTTATGCGATCTTCTGCTTTGCCGGAATGCGCTCTCAAAACATTATTTCCTCCAACACCGGAATACAAACCTGTATCAAAGATCATCAGTGTTTTTCCATCAACAATGCGAGCTATCTTTTTTATGATGAAAGTAAAAACTCTTTCTATCTCAAACTGGATTTCAGTAAGTTCAAAGTAGGAGAAGATTCAATAGACCAATGGTTAAATGATCTAACTGACACGTATCTTTACTTTAAAGCTCCGATGGATCCGAACAATTTCAAAGATCTTGCGAATCACAATCACAAGACCATTAAACTCAATGGTCAAATGTTCCTCAATGGCATCTGGCATTCACAAAGTACTGAGCTGAGTCTTTATATGACCGAGAATGGATTATTGAACCAAAACAATAACCAGAACAATTATGATCTGTACAAAGTAAACTTTACCATATCATTCTTACCTAAAGATTTTAAGGTTGATAAAAAACCACACCATCTCAAAAAATCGATTTTCATAGGCGTAACCCTGGGAAGGATCAACCAACTTCAACCCGGTATGCAAAAACTACTCGGAGAAGCTTATGACCACTGATAAAAAACTGCACATAGGTTTATTCTTCGGCTCCTTCAATCCGGTTCACATAGGCCATTTAGCTCTAGCCAACTACATGCAGGCCTTTACCGATCTGGATCAGGTGTGGCTGGTACTTAGTCCACACAATCCATTGAAAAAGAAATCCGGGCTTCTCGATCAGCACGATCGTCTGCATCTTATCAATCTCGCTCTGGATTTTCATCAAAACATCAAGGTAAGCAATATTGAATTCGGCTTACCTCAACCTTCTTATACGATCAATACTCTTGCTCACCTCAAAGAAAAATTTCCCAAGTACACCTTCAGTCTCATTATGGGACAAGACAATCTTGTTACGTTTGATAAATGGAAGAATTACGAAGAGATCCTAAAGAATCACAGGATCTATGTTTATCCGAGAAAAAACGCAGGACCTTCACCATTTGATGATCACAAACAGTTCCGTATCACCGAAGCTCCATTGATGGAGATCTCCTCTACATTTATTCGCAAAGCTTTAAAGGAAAAGAAAAATGTGCAGTTCTTTCTTCATCCAAAAGTTTGGGAATACATTGATAACATGAATTTGTACAGAAAATAGTCGCAGCCGACTATTTGTATTGGTGTGTGACATACACAGGCATATCACTGATGTAGCCTCTGATCCCTTCCGGACTCATAAAGTGATTTTGGTAATGCCTGAAATAATGTGCGTAAGCATGTGCATCGTGCCATCTGTCGATCTGTAATTTCTCAGCTTCTTCCATACTTAATGCCAATAGAAGATAACCACATCCTGCCTCCAGCACCTTCATGTCATTATCGTGATCCAATTTCTTTCTTGCTCTTCTGGCAATCTGCTTGAAATGCCAGCCGATCAGATCAAAGAACCCATCCGTACTCAAATCTTTCACACTTCCTATTTCGCTGGCGATCATACCCAGCTGGGATTGAAAACTAAGATTTTTCATGATCACGCTATCCAATGTTGGATTGGATTTGGTACTGAAGATCATTTTATACGTTCTCTTTTCAGGCGCCTGGAAAAAACACCAGAAAGAAGGTTTTACCCTTGATACCCTTTTTGATTTTCGGAAGATCACCTTGATGGAATTATACTCCAGACTGGGGAAAAAACGCATGACATATTTGAAATGGAGACGATAATCTTGTTTGCCTAAAGAATCTTTGTAGATAAATTTAACCTTATGAATGGTGTCATTGAACAAAATAAGGGAGTCTTGTGGAACATTTCTATAATAGATATTCTGAGCTTTGATTAAAAAACTAAATAGAAAAACAAATGCGATTAGATACGACCTTTTTGTATTCATGCCCTAAAATTATCAAATTAATTTTACTTTTACTTCTTTAATCTATGTTATATATAATTCTAGCTGTTTTATTCAGTGTTTTTTTACTCTTTCTGTTTAAATTATTCCCAAAATATGGAGTTAATACATTCACAGCCATTATCTATAATTACATTTTTGCATTTTTAACCGGGATGATATTTGTGAAAGGCGAATATCATATGCAAGATGTGATCTCGAGTTCCTGGTTCAAACTGGCTATGCCCCTCGGCTCTTTATTCATTGGGGTCTTGTATCTGATCTCCCTTACAACACAAAAAGTAAGCCTTTCTGCTGCTTCCATAGCAAATAAAATGAGTCTGGTGATTCCGGTTCTATTTTCCGTATTCTTTTTAGGTCAGGAGCTGCTTTGGTATAAAATAATTGGAATTCTGCTTGCCCTTGTTTCCGTTTACTTTGCATCCGTAAAAAAGGAAAAACAACATTCAAATGGACTTCTGCTTCCTGCAGCCGTATTCCTTGGCAGTGGTTTGATAGATCTAAGTCTCAATGCCTGTAACGCCTATTATATTCATAACAATACCGAAAGCGCTTTGTTCAGTGCCTTTATTTTTGCGTCTGCATTTATCTGTGGAATACTGGTGATCACTTTGCAGCAATTGAAAAATAACAAGGGAATGAAAGACCTTTTTTCCATCAAGAATATTATAGGGGGAGCTTTACTGGGTGTGCCAAATTACTTCAGCATCTATTTCATTTTTGAAGCCCTGGATACCCATATCATGAGCAGTGCTGTTCTCTTCCCCTTTCTGAATGTTTCCAATGTAGCCTTCTCTGCCCTTATTGGCGCGTTCCTGTTCAGAGAAAAACTGAGTAAGATGAATATTGCCGGAATTCTATTGGCACTTCTTTCCGTTATTCTAATTTCTATCTGATGCTGTTCAGCGATTCGTATTTTACCATTACCAAACCTGCACAGGGTAGTTACAGGGATAAAGGATCGAAATTCCTTTCGTATGCCTATCCTGTACAAAGCGAAGCTGAAATAAAAGAAAAACTTCAGGAATTAAAAAAAGAACATCCATCCGCCAAACATCACTGTTATGCCTGGAGATTAGGTGTTGATGGAGCTGCCTACAGGGCCAATGATGATGGAGAACCTTCCGGCACTGCAGGAAAACCCATTCTTAATCAATTGCAGTCTTCGCAGCTCACAAACGTACTCATTGTGGTCGTACGCTATTTTGGTGGTACCTTATTAGGTGTAACCGGACTTATACAAGCCTATAAACTTGCTGCTGCAGATGCCATAATAAATTCCGATATTGCTGAAAAATTCGTTCTTTTTGAATATGCATTGCATTTTGAAGCAGAAGACACCGGCCCTGTCATGAAATTGCTGAATGAGGAAGAGGCAAAGATCATAGGAACCGGATACGACAAAGAGAATACGATCACATTTCTGATCAAAAAAAGTCGTTCTGAGTCATTCGAAGAGAAAATAAAAGCATTATATAAAACGAAATTGAAATATTTAAAAACACATTGAGATGGCAGCAAAGACAAAATACGAAACCTTGAAATTGATGACGCACATTCCGGCACCAAGTGGAAATGAAACTGCCATGAAGCAATTTCTGCTCTATTATATCAAGGCACATTCTCCCAAGTGGAAAACAAAACCTACCATCATTGAAGGAGACGGATTTCAGGATAATATCATTCTTATATTCGGTAAACCCCGTACGGCCATTTTCGCACATATGGACAGCATTGGATTTACCGTTCGTTACGGTAAACAACTCGTTAAGATCGGAGGGCCTGTAACTAAAACCGGCTTCAAACTTGTTGGGCAAGACAGCAAAGGTATTTTGGAAGCCGAATTAAAAGTAACAGAGAACAAAAAGACCGGCACCCGAAAACTTGAATACAAAGCCGAACGTGATCTGGATACAGGAACAGAACTAACCTTTAAGCCCAATTGGAGAGAAGACAAAGATTTCATTCAATGTTGCTATATGGACAATCGCCTGGGCGTTTATAACGCTCTTCGGGTTGCCGAAACATTGAAGGATGGAGCCATCGTTTTCAGTACCTGGGAAGAACACGGAGGTGGCAGTGTGCAATACCTGCAGCGCTTTCTGCATAAGAAATACAAGATCCATCAAGCATTGATCTCTGATATCAGTTGGATCTCCGATGGAGTGAAATTCGGGAAAGGACCCGTGATCAGCATGCGCGACAGTTTAATTCCAAGAAGAAGTTACCTGAACAGAATACTTGCCATTGCCAATAAAACCAAATGTGCTTACCAACTCGAAGTGGAAGGAGCAGGAGGCAGTGATGCAGGAGCCTTGCAAATGAGCGAAAATCCATGGGACTGGTGCTTTGTGGGAGCAGCAGAAGAAAACGTTCATACACCGGATGAAAAAGTACTCAAGAAAGACATTGAAGGAATGGTGAAGATCTATACAGAGCTGATGAAAGCGCTGTAGATCAGAAATGATAGTCGGGATAATTACGCGTAAATTCTTCCGGCTTGATCCCTTTGTTCTTTTGAATGCCGCTGAATTCGTAATTCTCAAAAATGCCTTTATCATCATACAGTGAGATCGCAACAGGCAATAGAAGTTCTGCATCCAGATAAATAGTGGCCTTTTTACAATAAAGATTCGGTATCTGAATCACTTTCCCCTTCTTCAAATAACCGAAATCATTCACCAGATCATTGGTATATCTAACTAAATAGTCATTCACACAATTTTTATTGGCGATAGAAGTAACAGTTTCTTTCTCACCAACTACATAATTCACGTAAGCATAGCCCTTGTTCTCATATTCTAAAAAATGACAGCGCGTTCCATTCTTTGTGATCACTCCATGATAGGTGAAATTCTTCATGCCTTCTTTGTCTTTATTCAAAGTCAGCGCAACCGACTTCCCTATGAAATCATAACCCAATTCATTGATGGTGTAATGTTGATTCTTGCGCATCAAGTTTCCGGATGGATCGAGGAGAATTGTCATGTAAGGAAAGACATGAGGTTTTACAACAGCCTTTCCGTTATTCTCTCCGCTTAAATAGAGTATCTCCAGCTTTTTTGCCGGATTCTTAAAATACAATTTACGTGGATTGGTCTGCAACTTGATCTCAGAATTGGCAGAAAGAAAATTCTTTTCGATTCGTTCCAAGGCATAGATCTTTACCCTTAAGTTTTTGATGTTTTTGATCGAATCATTCATTTGCGACAGCAAACGGATCGGACTTATTTCCTGACGACCACGAAAAGAATAATCAAGGAGAGCAAGACAAAAAACGGGAATATAGAGAAACAGCCGTTTCATTTTATTACAAGGCTAAGTTAGCTAATAGTTTTTAGTTATTTTTGGAAATCAATTCAGAACAAATGAAAATCATAGGCATCATTCCAGCACGTTACGCATCTACTCGTTTTCCGGGTAAGGCACTAGCCGAAATAAAAGGCATTAGCATGCTTCAAAGAGTGTATGAACAGGCAAAAAAAGCGAATTGTCTTTCGGAACTAATCATTGCTACGGATGATGAAAGGATCGTGAAACATGCAAGTAGTTTTGGTGCAAAAGCAATTATGACCAAAACAGAGCATCCGAGCGGAACCGATCGTTGCTTTGAAGCCTATCAACTAAATGGAAAAAGTTATGATTACGTCATCAATATTCAGGGAGATGAACCCTTTCTGGACCCTGAACAGATCAATTCCTTAGGAAGGATCTGCAAGGGCGAAACGGAGATCGCAACACAAATGATCAAGTGCAACAATGCAGATGTACTTTTTGATCTGGGTGAAGTGAAGATCACGCTGAATACAAAAAATGAAGCGCTGTACTTCAGCCGAAATGTGATTCCATTCTTAAAAGGAAAAGATCAAAAGGTATGGCATGAAAACCATGATTATTACCGTCACGTTGGCATGTATGCCTACCGAACAGATATTCTGGAAAAAATAACCAAATTAGCCCCTTCTGCACTCGAAAAAGCAGAATCACTGGAACAATTGAGATGGCTGGAGAATGGATATAAAATTGCCTGTGCTGAAACAACATTTGACAGTCATTGCATTGATACCCCTGAAGACATTGAAAAAGTGTTAAAATTAATGAAAATCTAAGGGCCTGCTTTTCCTCATAAAAAATCTCCTTTTTTTTTATATATTTGTTAAAATAAAAATCAAACAATGAAAAAAATCTATTTATCACTTTTATCAAGTCTTTTTTGCCTGGGACTTAACGCACAGGTGACTATCACGAAAGCAAACCATGAACCAACAGCAGGAGATCAATACTCAACTTACCAGATCGACTCAACAACTGTAAGCGCCGGTGGTAACGGAGCTGCTCTTAACTGGAATTTCGCAATCGTTACTCATAGCAGCATTTTACAGAACTACACAACAACAGCAGCTACGAATTCTATCTGGCCTTCTGCCAGCGTAGCTATTAGCTCTTCAACATTGCCAGGTTCATTTTACAGTGGTACTCTTACCGATCTTAAATATTGGGGTGGATTCTTAACACTTGGTGGTGTTACTGCAGAATTACGTTTTGCAAACCCTGCTTCCTACATGGCTTATCCAACTGCATTAAATGGCGGCACAACTAGCGCTATCTCCGGAACTATTCTTGCATTAAGTCAAGTTGGTTCTTTTACAGGTGTATGTACTGTTACTGCTCAGGCAACTGGAACAATGGTATTACCTGCAAAAACTTTTAGCAATGTGATCAGAGTAACAAACAGTGTAAGCATCAGCTTTACTGCCGGTGGTATCCCGGGTACTGCACAGCAGGTAACTCAAGACTGGTATTCATTGAGCGATTCTAAGTATCCTATTCTTTCTTTAAGTCAGTCTACTTTATCCGGCTTAGGAACTTCCATTCAAAAATATGCTTTTGTACAAAAGAATTACCAGTTAGTAGGTGTGAACGAAAACACTCCTCTTGCTTATTCAATGAATGTGTATCCGAATCCTGCTTCCAATTATGTGAATTTTGTAGGAGAGAACGAAAACGCAAAACAAGTTACGATCTATGATATAACAGGTAAAGCCGTAGAAACACAAGTGTTGAACAGTGGTAAAACAACAGTGAATACTGCTAACTACAACAACGGACTATACATTTACAAGATCATTGACAATAACGGACGTTCATTAAAGACCGGACGTTTGACAGTGAATCATTAAAATTTATTCTGTAAATTTATGCCGCCCTTTCGGAACAACCGGGAGGGCGGTTTTATTTTAACTAATTGAATTATGAATATAGAAGAAAAGATCAACGCAGATATTAAATCTGCCATGCTGGCCAAAGAGGCAAAAAAACTGGAAGCATTAAGAGCCATTAAATCGGTTATACTCTTGCTTAAAACTTCACCGGAAGGATTAAGTGACGACAGTGTAAACAAAGCCATTCAGAAAGAAGTAAAGAAGCGCAAAGAAAGCGCAGAGATCTATAAAACTCAGAACAGGCCTGATCTGGAAGAAACAGAACAGTTTCAGGCAACGATCATGGAGGCCTATCTTCCCAAACAAATGGGTGAAGAAGAAGTGAAAGAAGAATTAAAGAAGATCATTGCACAGGTTGGTGCTGCCGGTCCCGGTGATATGGGAAAAGTAATGGGCGCTGCCACCAAAGTTTTTGCAGGCAAAGCCGATAATAAAATGGTTTCGGCATTGGTAAAACAACTGCTGGGATAAATAAAAAAGGGACGGAAAAATTTCCGTCCCTTTTTTCTTTGCTATGAAAACCCACTTTATACACCCTAACAAAATAAAGCGGGAAAGAGAATTGCTTTTATTGGTATTTGAATTTAATTGGTAATGTAAAGTAAACTTTAACCGGTACCCCTTTCATCATGCCCGGCTTTTTGAAATTAGGGATGCTGCTGACCACTCTTATTGCTTCTGCTGACAAACCAAATCCAACATTGTTCAGTGCAGTTGGAGAAGAAACTTTTCCGTTCTCATCCACAATGAATCGCACATGCACGGTTCCATCGGCTCCTGCCTCTCTTGCTTCTTGTGGGAATTTTAAATTATTGGCGAGGTAAGTATACAATCCTTTCAGTCCACCCTCAAATTCAGGAGAAGAATCAGCCACCACATGTACTTCCGTATTTCCTCCTCCACTCAAAGTTCCGTTTCCTGTTCCGGTTAGTGTACTTGTTTCAACAGCTGTTGTTCCCGTGCCGGTACTGCTGTTGGTTGCTACAGATTGATTGTCATTCATCACCGTATTTGTATTCACACTGGCAGAATCGGCGATGGTGGTACTTAATGTATTTTTATTTCCTCCAGCCGGATTACTTTTTGGCAATTCGTTTGCCTTTGGCTTATCTGTTTTTGGCGCATCCGGAATGATCTCTACCGGCGTGATCCTGCAAATGGGAATGATCTGTTCATTCGTTATCATTTCTTTCTGACGAGTTAAGTAAAAAGCAAGGCTTAAGAAAATTCCCATGCCCAATGACATGATGGAAACAGATTTTACTACTGTATTTCCGTATACCGAACGAATGGCATAAGCGCCGTAAGATCTGTTCTTATTCTGAAAAACGATCTCGTTCATTTTTTGCTGGTTGTTTAGTAAGTAGCTCATAACACTGGGTTTTAATGATTGATTTACTATTATGATATAAAGTTAGAGCCGATTCCATAAAAAATCATTCAACATCTTAGAACTGGCTGAAATGCCTTGGTAAGTGGGATGTTTTTGGTGGAAATTGGAGCAGTAGTGAGTTGTGGAATTGTAGAATTGTTGGATTTTAGAGTTGAAGACCTTTAGAATTTTGAGTTAGAGATTTAGGGATTTGGGAAGACTGAATGTTCTAAGGATTAATATCCCTTAAAACGTACACTCATCCACAATTCTGGTAGTTTTTTTGCTCAAGGTCTCACCATTGAAGACGGGTGAATAACTTAGCATGATCTCGCCGGTATGTGGCGAAGCTGATCGCATTTTATTGATGGAAAGGTCGTAGGCCAGACCTACATTCAATTGCCTTAACAAACGAAATTGCACCACGCCGCAAACAAAATTCTTTCCTCTGATGCTGGCTCCAAAACCAACGATCTTGCTCACATAATCCATCACATTCAACTCCAAAGAAGGCAAACCTAAAAATGAACCTCTTGCATTTCCGGCAATCACCAATGAATTGTAATAACCGATCTGTTGTTTCCATCCGGCTGTAAAATTGTAATGCGGCCAAACGCGAGAAGGAGTTCCTATCGTTCCTCCTATTCCTTTCTGCGAATAAATACTTACTTGCTGCAAACAAACTCCCGCAAAGAATCTTTTATTGGAGACCCTCACGCCCGGCACAATATCCGGCCAGGCAATCACAGAGCCTGCACTATTTTGCACAGCGGGATCATTCCTATCGAGATTATTCAATGTGATCTTGTATTGTTTAATTCCGGCAAATACGCCTGCCGCCAAAACCGTTTTTCCACTAATGAATTTGTGAAAGGTATAAGAAAGCCATACATCATTATGTACAAAATTTCCATTCTGATCCTGATCCACATACATCCCTACATTGTGCCATTTGCTGTAAGCGCGTTGTGGAACAAAACTGTAATTAAAGGAGAAGAAAGTTGATTTGGGATTATTGGATACACCTATCCATTGGGTTCTGGCACCAATGTAGATCTCGTAAGGCGCAGCCAATGAATTTCCGGAAGAGGCAGGATTGTACCCATTCTTATTAAAAGTGAATTGGGTCCATTGCGGAAATTGCTGTGCTGAAATTTCAGACATGCTCAAAACAACAAACAAATATGCAAGCAGTTTCTTCATCTGAGTATGGTCACGTCTCCTTTCACATGTTTATTGTCTCCACTTTTATAATAGAAAACATAATAATACGTTCCATCCGCCACATCCACCGATCCCATTTTACCGTCCCATTTCGTATAGGTTCCTTTCTGCTTCATTACCTGCTGTCCCCATTTATTGAATACATACAATTCGAAATCAGGAAAGAATTGCGTATTGTATATATCCCATTCATCATTGTAATTATCTCCGTTAGGGGTAAAATGCGTTTCCATGATCACCGGACATTCGATCTTTTCTATCTTGAATGCGATTGTGGTATCCAGCTTATTTTTGATCTTGATCCTCACATTATAATCCCCCGCTGTCAATTCATCTATGCTGTAAACCATACTTTTACCGTTGCTCCAGTCGATGGACAAGGTATCATTCAGCAAAACACCTTCCAACTGAATTCCGGCCGCTCCTTTGGTACACTCCTCATGCTTATAAGATGAACTGATACTATAAGAACGTTGTGAAAAGAGAACAAAGGAAAGGCAAGAGAAAAGAAGGATAAATATAGACTTTAAGGCCTGCATGAGCATCAAATAATAAAGATACAAAAATACTTTTCTTTATTTTAAGGCTTTCTATGTTCTTTAATTAAACCGTATCTTTAAAACCAGTATGGAAGCTATTATTGATAAAATAAACAGAGAGGCCTTGCAGGACGAGCTTAAGGCTGAGCGCTTTGTACGTAAAACAAATAACGGCAACAATGAGATCTATATCATTGACCACAAAAATGCCCCCAATGTACTGCAGGAAATAGGACGATTAAGAGAGGTCACTTTTCGCCATGCAGGTGGAGGAACCGGGAAAGCAATTGATCTGGATGAATTTGATACAAGCGATCATCCCTATCAGCAATTACTGGTTTGGAATCCGACCGATAAGGAAATCGTAGGGGCTTATCGTTTCATCTTATGCAAAGATGCGGAATACCGTCACGGAAAGGTTCATTTGGCCGTGACCGAACTCTTCAATTTCAATGATCTTTTTTGTGAAAAATATTTACCCTATACCATTGAATTAGGACGTTCTTTTATTCAGCCCCTATATCAGCCCAGCGAACAGTTCAGAAAAGGTTTGTTCAGTTTGGATAATTTATGGGACGGACTCGGTGCCATTGTGGTGGATAATCCCTCTCAGAAACATTTTTACGGCAAAGTAACGATGTATACCGATTTTAACGTGCAGGCAAGAGATTACATTCTCTCCTTCATGAAATATTATTTTCCGGATAAGGAAAACCTGGTTACTCCTATTCATGCAGTTTCCATTAAAACTGATGTCAGTTCTTTTTTATCAGAACTGCAGGGAAAAGAATACAAAGATGGTCACGCCATTCTGAACAAACATGTTCGTGCTTTGGGAGAAAACATTCCTCCGCTGGTAAATGCCTATATGAATTTGAGTCCTACCATGAAAAGCTTCGGAACTGCCATCAATCCTACCTTTGGAGATGTGGAAGAAACCGGAATATTGGTGACCATTGCTGATATTTATGAAAGCAAGAAGGACAGGCATGTGAACACCTACATCAAAGAAAAAGAACAACGCTAAGCAAATGATCATTTCTAAAGCAGTATTCAAAAAGAGTGGGGCGGCAATGAGTGATTGTCCGAAAAGTCATTTACCTGAATTTGCATTTATAGGCAGAAGTAATGTGGGAAAATCATCCCTCATCAACATGCTCTGCAATAACAATAAGCTGGCAAAAACATCGGCCACTCCCGGTAAGACCAAATTGCTGAACTTTTTTCTCATCAATGAAAAATGGCATTTGGTGGATCTGCCTGGTTACGGTTATGCAAAAAGTTCCAAATCAAATTTAGAGAAATTTGAAAAACTGATCAGTGACTATTGTGTAAAGAGAGAGAATCTTACCTGTTTATTTATTTTGATCGACAGCAGACATGAATTGCAACACATCGATCTGGAGTTCATGCAGTGGTGTGGATTAAAAGAAATTCCATTCAGCATCATTTATACCAAGGCCGATAAGAACACCAAGTCACAACTGGCCAAGAACATCAAGAATATTGAGAAAGAACTGCTGCAGCACTGGAGTGAATTGCCCAATAGTTTTATAACCTCAGCAGAGAAAAAAACTGGAAAAGAAGAAGTGCTGGATTTCATCCAACATTTGCTTACCGAAGTAAAAGACGAGGAAGAATAAGATGAAAAGTGAGTGGCAGATCCTTCAGGAAAAATTAAAGGAAAGATTCGGAAGTGAAATGGACATGGATGCTTTGTTGTTCATGATCGGTTTGAATGAACTCAGTAAGTCTTATCGTAAATACAAAAAAGATCAGAAGCTGGAAGTGATGCATGTCGCTATTTGTACTTTGCTGGAACCATACGGATTCTACGAATTCAAAGGAAGAGATGAAGAAGGCTGGCCGCATTGGGATCTGAAAGAAGAGATCCCACATTTAGAAGCAAAACAACAGAACAAATTAATGGTGGATGCTATACTGGAATACTTCAAAAAGGGAGAATTTATATAGATTTCAATGCCCTTTTAGAATCACTTGCGCAATTTCGTCTTAAGGAAAACAACTTATCTCCTTTGTTTTAACAACAAGAATAGTAGAACATCCCTGTTTTTTTTTAATATTGTTAAGTGAAATACTTCTTCTCCATAATTCTGACACTTGTTATCGTGGTTTGTCATGCTCAGGTACAAAGACGCATTGACAGCTTGAAGAAAGTCTTGTTGATACCAGCACATGACACCGTTCACTTTAAAATAATGGTCAATCTGCTGAACGCTGAAAAAAAAGTAGATCTGAATGAGGCCATAAAAACAGCAAGAAAACTTTACAAACTAAGTGAAAATTTATCAGATAAGTTTCAGGCAGACGCAGCCTGGTATTTGGGGATGACACTTTATAAACAAGGGAAAATAAATGAATCTATTGAGATGTCGGAAAAAAGCCTCAACTATTATATTGAGGTAAATGATGAACTTTCACAGGCCCAAACCTATAATCAACTGGCAAACGCTTATATACTTGTTCCTGACAATAACAAGGCCCTACATTACTATCAATTATCATTAGTGTTAAAAGAAAAATTAGGCGACAAAGACGGATACTCTAATACCCTTTCCAATATCGGCGTGATCTACAATAATCTTGGCAACTACAAGAAAGCGATCGAATATTTTGAAAAAAGTGCGGAAATAAAAATAGAATTGAATGACATGGAAGGATACGCTACTTGTCTGGTGAACCTTCCTGTGCCCTTAGGTAGAATTGGCAGATCTGCTGAATCGATCGGCTTCCTGAAAACTGCACTTAGAATTGCAGATTCTTTAGACTTACAGCATTTAAAGTCTATCGTACTTGGCAATCTTGCCGAGGCACATCTGAGAAATAACAATTTTAAAGAAGCGGAAGCGGCAGGATTGAAATGTCTGGAAATTCAAAAAGTCATTGCAGATAGTTCTGACCTTTGCTCCACTTACATTACATTGGCCGGTATTGAAGGCGAACAAGGCAAATACAAAGAAGCAATTCAATATGCCTTACTTGCCAAAACAGTGTCGGAGAATATGCAAATTAAAGAAAGAATGTACGATGCCTATGGTTCATTGGCCGAGGGATACTATAAATTAGGTGATTTCAGACTTAGTGCGGATTATCTTTATAAATTAAAAGCAGTTGGAGATTCCATTTACAATGAAAATAATTTAAAAAGTGTAAATGAAATGGAAGCGAAATATCAGACAGAAAAAAAAGATGCTGAACTAAAACTGAGAGAAGAAAAACTTGCACATCAGGATCTGGAAATAAAAAATCATCAGATGCAAAGGTACTTGTTCATTATTGGAATTGTGCTGGCTTTATCGGTTCTTGCGTTTATTTATCGTAGTTATCAGCAAAAAAAGAAAGCGAATCTTATTATTTCAGAGCAAAAAAATCAGGTAGAAGAACAGAGAAAAGCACTGGAGACAAAGAACAAAGAGATCACCGATTCGATCTATTATGCCAGAAGAATTCAAAGAGCATTGCTGCCATCCACTTATCTTATAGATAAGTCATTTATCAGACTAAAAGAAAAGAACGATAAACAGAAAAGTTGATTTCAATTGTAAATGTGTTACGACGTCACATCCGGATTAAAGGCACTGATCAAGTACGCCAAACACAGGCGTGACGATCCGAATTACATTGCAGCTTTGGAAAAAAAATTGGAGACCTGGATAAAAGATCTTCCACAACATCACTATGTAATTGGATTTGCGCATCCCAAACTAATGGTATTTACCAATGAGAAGCCGGATGATCCACAGGCCTTTTATTGGGGATTGATACCACATTGGGTAAAAGATGCTGCAACAGCAAAAACAATTTGTAACCAGACTTTAAATGCCAAATGCGAAACGATCTTTGATAAACCTTCTTTTCGTCTACCCGCGAAAAAGAAAAGATGTCTAGTTTATATTGATGGATTCTTTGAACACCATCATGCAGGAAAGAAAACGATTCCGTTTCACATACGATCGAAGGATGACGAACCTTTAGCATTAGCCGGTTTGTGGGACGAGTGGGTCAATAAAGAAACAGGAGAGATCTTACGCACTGTTTCCATTGTTACGACAAAAGCCAATGAAGTGATGAAGAAGATCCACAACAATCCGAAGTTGGAAGAAGCAAGGATGCCGGTGATCCTGAACAAAGAAGAGCAAGATCAATGGTTGATGGATTGCAGCAATGAAAAAGACGAATTACAATTGTTGGCATTATGTAAACCATTCGATCCATCAAAACTTGAATACTACACTGTGCCCCGTTTAAAAGGGAAAGAGGCTGTGGGAGATACCGAAGAAGCATTGCGAAAAGTGAAGTATCCTGAACTAGATTCTTCTGAAATGGCTTTGGAATAATTTGTAATTTTACACAAAGAAATATAAAATGTTCAATAAGCTTCTTTTTTCATTTCTCCTTCTTTTCATTTTATTTTCCTGCAAAAAAGGAGACACGGGTGGAAGTGCAACTGTAACGACGTATGTGAACCACCATGGTAAAGCAATTAATTTACCGGTGATCTATGTTAAGTTTGATGCGAAGAAACAACCTTCCGATCCCACGAACGATTACGATCTTAAAGTTCAGGGCTCGCACGAAAATCATGTACATATCAAAGAACTACGTTACGGAAATTACTATTTATACGCAACGGGTTTCGACAGTACAAGCATGCAAAACGTAAAAGGAGGAATCGCTCTTAAAATAAAATGGTCGGAAAGAAGAACCGGGAAAGAAGTACAGATCGAAGTTTCAGAATAACATTCTACAAAGAGCATTTTGTGTAGGAAGCACTTGGGGCCTTTGCTTCACATTCTGATTTTGCAGTGGCCTGTTTCTTAGCCTTGATCTCAATATGTGCATCACCACCGGTTGGCGTGTCGCAATGACACGAATACGTTTTTGTACAAGACGTTAAAAAAAAGGTCGCAGTAACTACGATTAAATTAAAAAGATATTTCGCTTTCATATTGTATTTATTATTTGAACATTCTTTTTGTGAGTTCTACTAAGCGGTTGCAATAGCCCCATTCATTATCATACCAGCCAATGATCTTCACCAGGTTTCCCACAATACTGGTAAATTCAGCATCGTAAAGCACGCTGTGTGGATTACCAACCACATCAATGCTTACAACAGGATCTTCTGTGTATTCGAGAATTCCTTTCAGATCCGATCCTGCTGCTTTTTTATAGGCTGCGTTGATCTCCGCCACTGTTGGTATTGTTGTTAGCACACAAGTAATATCGGTCAACGAGCCATCCGGCACAGGCACACGCATGCCACATCCTCCTATTTTTCCTTCCAGTTCAGGAAATATTTTTGTGATGGCTTTCGCTGCACCTGTTGAAGTAGGAATAATACTCATGGCTGCAGCTCTGGCTCTTCTCAGATCTTTGTGAGGTGCATCATGCAATCGTTGATCGCTCGTATAGGAATGTACGGTTGTGATATACGCCTCTTCAATACCGAATTGTTCCAGCACTTTCAACATCGGCGCTGCGCAATTAGTAGTACAGCTGGCATTGGAAACAATGATGTCATCTTTACTCAATAAATGATCATTCACTCCCAATACAATTGTTCGAATATCTTCTTCTTTTGCCGGAGCGGAAAGCAACACCTTCTTTGCACCTGCAGTAATGTGTTTCATGGCCCCTGCCTTATCCAGAAATTTTCCTGTGCTTTCAAGTACAAGATCAATATTGTGCTCTTTCCAGGGTAATTCAGAAGGATCCTTGGCTGCAAAGACCAGGATCTTTTTTCCATTGATCACAATGGCATTTTTTTCTGCCTTTACTTCGCCAACAAATTGCCTGTGTACCGAATCGTACTTAAAAAGATGCGCCAGTGTTTCTGCATCCGTAAGATCGTTAATGGCTACTACATCAATCTCATTTGACTTGAGTGCATTTCTCAAATAAAGTCTTCCTATTCTGCCGAATCCGTTTATGGCAACCCGCATCTTTCTATTTTTTATGTTTTATATCGTACGCTTTCTTTTTTCCTGTAGCTAACTCGTAAGTGAACCAATGTCCGTCGTTAGCCATTAATACCTTGTCATCAGAAAAATACTGTACTTCTTCAGCATGCTCCTTCTTTTCCTCTTTCGTCTCCAGATTTAATATCACCAAATATTCCTCCGGTTTAAAAACTTTTTCTACAACGAATTTTTTTGTCGCTACTTCAATGTGTCTGTGATAGGAAGCGATCTTTTTACCATTATATCCGTAAATGTCATCTTCACTGTTCGTTCCTTGACCTGCCGTGCATCCGATTATAAATGAGTCGATAGGATTAAATTTTATATGAGAATATTTAAATGGTAAAATTAGTTCTTCTTTTCTGTCGAGCAAACCTTCATACATCGAATTGTTTTCATTACGGATCTTACCTACGAAAAAGAGTTCTCCCGGTGAAAAATGGATCTCCTCGTAAGCCTTAAAGGTGAGTTGTTCCAGATCTTTGGTACACATGTAACGGTGATCGTGCATGCTTTTGTCTTTCACTGCGACCGTCATATAGGGTGAGTTTCCCTCGAATAACTGACGTGAGGCTTTTTGCAATGTGAATACATCTGTACTGTCCCCACTCTCCAGTTTTATCTTCAGTTTACTTCCTTTTTTATTCAGATAAGTGCAATGCCAACTAAGTACAGGCGTCTTAATGAATTTGTTCGGATGAGTTGTTCTGGTCTTCGTGCAAGCCATGCATACCTTTCCGGTACTATCGAAATTAAAAACCGTATCATGTACTGCAGGGACTACTACAATTCCCTTTTCCTTTATGCCATACTTCTCCTTCTCCTTGAATACTTCTGTCTGAGAATAGAAACTTTTCCATGTCAGACAAAACAAAAGGTAAAAGAAAACAGGTCTCATGTCACTTTGTATAATCGAATACTTATTCTTTCACAATTCTATAAACAGCTTGTTTGTTTCCGTTAATGAGGTGGATAAAATAAATTCCTTTTGAAGTTTCCTCAAGATCCAGCTCTTCATTCAGCTCTGAACGATTGTAATAAGTGTTTACTTTTAATGTACGACCGAGCACATCCGCTACTTTCACCTCAACAACAGAACTCATGTCGAGATTTCCTGCACTAATATTAACTTTTGTTGAAAAAGGATTCGGCCAGGCATTGAAATTCATCGCATTGTTTCCTGAGATCTTCTTCAATCCAACCTGATCAGAAATTTCAAAGGTATTGTTACTTACATCCAGAAAGATATTTCCTTTTCCTTCGATCTTAATTCGGCAAAAACTTTCCAGCGCAGTTACGGTTGGCACTGAGATCAAAGCTGAACCATTATTTGGTGTTGAATTATTTAAAACGCTATATGTATTTCCGTTATTGTAAGAAATTAAAATGCGAACAGTATCACAACTCACAGGCGCAGCATCAGTTCCATTCACATTCCAAGTGATCGTTTCGCTTCCACCTGAATACCAGGTAATGCCTGAATTGTTGGGATATGTCAGCAAGAATGGACCTGAATTATTAACCGTTACAACAGAGTTCGCGTAATTTACTCCGCCACCACCTGTTTTATTATCTCTTGCCGTTAAACGGAAATTGAGTGTTTGGGCTGTTTGTGGTACGTATTCTCCCTTTGTGTTCGTATAAGTGTGTGCTAGAATTAAACTTGCATACGGAAAATAACGAGTTGGAGATGCTGATGGAGCATAGGACCTGAAAAATGGCTTGTTGCCTGAATTCCAATTTCCACTTGTTCCTGCATCTACTTCTTCCCATGAATACGTTAGCGCATCACCATCTGGATCCGTTGCACTTCCTGTTAAACAGAAGGCTGTTGCCTTTGGTATAGTGAAATTTCCAGGTCCGGTTACAACGGGAGGCTGATTTCCTGTAGGAGAAACAGAAGGGCAAGTTCCTCCTCCACCTGATTGTGTGAAATTAATGATCTCATCAAAACTCACTGGATGAAAATAAGGAATACTGTTCGACCCCAGGTCGTTCGTGCCACAAAGTCCCGCATACGCCATGATGGTGATCCCGCTTCCCGGCTCCATTGCAGTTGATCCGTTTCTGTTACCTCCTCCGCAAGATCCACTTGTAGAATTAAAACAGTGATTCCCTCTGAACTGATGTCCCATTTCATGAGCAACATAATCGATGTCATAAGGATCGCCAACTGGACTTGGACTTCCTGTGATCCCTTCCGATTTCGAACCCGAATTACAAACACAACCCAGAGTAGCTAAACCACCGCCTCCGGTGCTGAAGGTATGACCTATGTCGTAATTTGCAGACCCGATCGTTGCTGAGATCACAGTCTGACTTTCATTGATGAGTGTATTGGCGTTGTTATTTCCGTTGAACGGATCGCTTCCTGCAGAAGTAAAGATCACATTGGTTTCTGTTGCAACAAGCACAAGACGCACTGCTATCTCTGTTTCATAAACACTGTTAACGCGATTGATACTTGTTACGATCTTAGCAAGTACCTGTGCTTTTGTAGGTGAGCCAATGCCGGTTGCAGCAACTGCATATTCTCCTGTACAAGCTACAGCGCAACGATACGTTCTTAAATTCTGACCAACAGAAGTTGATGAAGAAGGTCTATTTACCTTTTCTTCTTCTTTTTTTTTAGGAGCTTCCTTGGAATTGGTATTGGTGCTTGCTTCCGGAATGATGCTGGCAGGATCTTTTTTGAAATCTTTTGTATAATACACAATATAATCTGAGGTGTTTCCTACACAATAAGGATCCAGAAAATAATCACCGTTCACAGAATGGATATTCAAGTGCAAGCCAAATTCTGACCAGTCTGCTTTTCCATTCGCAAAGACATCATCCACACCTTTTAAACTGTAAGTTCTCAATTCAGGATTTGCATTTTGCAATGCTTCTTCCATAATTGAACTTTCCACCACTTTGAATCTTTGAATGCTTCCGTCCGGAGCAGGAAAGGAAATAATATGATTGCTGCTTCCTATTGGAGTTGTTTTTTCATTGGGAGAAGCAAATAACTGCGTCTTAAGATCCATTCCATTTAAATGAAATACTTTATAAACCTGAGGAACGATCTGTCTTTTTCCTGAAGGTGAAACTTTAGCATCTGTGGAAACAGTCCAGTTCCTTTCGGTACTGTTTTGCGCATTCATACTTGTGAAAGCAAGTAGGGAAGCAAGTAGAAAAATCTTTTTCATAGAAATATTGTAATTACCAAATATAGTGAAATCCACTTGAAAACCGAAGCAGATAAATGCTAAAAAACAGGAAAAATCAATGTCTTTTATCGATACCCCACATCATTTTATTACGCAGGGTTGTAAAGAAGTGCTGTCCTTCTAAATTAATTAGATTGAACCGAAAATCAGCTTTCTTCACTTTGATCTCCTTACCTGAATCTACCAAAGCCGTTCTGGAGTCGAGTGAAATATTGAAACTTTCACTTCTTCCGCTGATCTTGAAAGAGATCTCACGGTTATTAGAAATGATGACCGGTCGAACATTCAGGTTGTGTGGTGCAATCGGAGTTATGATAAAATTATCTGAATCGGGCATCATGATGGGTCCACCACAACTTAAAGAATAAGCGGTCGAACCGGTTGAAGTAGAGACGATGAGTCCGTCAGCAAAATAAGAATTAAGAAAGACGCCATCAACGAAGGTATCTATATTGATCATGGCACTGCTGTCTTTTTTATGAATGGTAAATTCGTTTAGGGCATAGTTAACTTCCTCGAAGGAGTTGCCACAACCACTCAATTCGATCAATTCTCGCTTATCCAGATTGAATTTTTCTTTTACCAGTTTTTTTAAGGCCTTTTTTAGATCGGTCTTATTTACAGAAGCTAAGAATCCTAATCGTCCGGTGTTTACTCCTAAAACAGGAATCCCGGATCTTCTGACCAATTCCAATGTTTCCAATAAGGTACCGTCACCGCCAAGCGATATAAGGATATCTGCCTTCGAAACAAGTTCTATGGAATCAGAAAAAGTTTTCAGTTTCAGAATGAAGCTGGTGTTGTTCTCTTTTAAAAATCGGTAGTAAGGTTCGTAAACAAGTAACTCAATATTTTCATTCTTCAGAAAACTGCAGATCTGCTCCAGATACTTGGGTTCATTGTCTTTGGTACTTCTCGCGTATACAGCAATGATCATTTTCGCCTGATAAATAGCAAATCAAAGATAGGCTTTTATACATAATTAATCTACTTGCTTCCTTTGCATATTTGAAACTAAATGTTAATTTCACAACCAATAAGCCCCATTTATGCTCGACAGCACACTGCATGAACATCATTTACTCAGGTATGAGGTTGAACTGCGTGATGAACCTTTTCAATCCTACCAGCGTACTGCTTTCATCAGCTTTTATGATGAAAATGGGAAAAAGGCGGAAGTATTCAAATACGGCGTGATGAGCCCTGAAGAGATCTTTGATCTTATCGATAACGGCTCTGCCGTGCGTTTGAATAACGCATATGTTAAGAATTTTTCGTTGACAGATTATCGTACGAATAAGGGGCTCGACGATGAAGTGATGATCCATTTGCATGACTTCAGCGCCAAAAAATCCTTCTTTGATTGTGACATGCTAACCGATTTCAGTTTTGCCGAATTCGGAGGCAATAAAACCATATTTGAAGCAAGTATTTTCGGTAACGGGAATCTCACTTTTCTCGGTTCCAATTTCGGTGACGGAGATGTGAATTTTAAAAAGGCAAAATTCGGGAATGGAAGCGTGAATTTCAAATCAACGAAATTCGGACAAGGAAATGTGACTTTCTCCAATGCTAATTTCGGTATTGGAAATTTGAGTTTTGTTGATGCCAATTTTGGGAATGGAATGGTAGATTTCAAAGGAACTTCATTCGGCGATGGGAACATTGATTTTAAATTTGCGCGTTTTGCAGAAGGAGATATCAGTTTTGAGAAGTCGAATTTTGGAAAAGGGAAGAAGGATTTTAAGAATGTGGAATTCGGTGGCGGAAAAGTAGAATTCAGAAGGATCAATTTCAATGATGGTGATGTTTCATTTGAAGGAGTGGAATTTGGAAACGGAAAAGTAAGTTTCAGAAGTTCCAAATTCGGTGCAGGAGATAAATCCTTTGAACTAGCCGATTTTGCACAGGGAGAAGCTCAATTCGATCTGGTTGATTTTGGATCAGGCACGATCAGTTTCAATCAAACAAAAGTGAGTGAGATCTCATTTGCCGGATGTCATTTGAATTGCTATACGGATTTCCGGTTTGGGGAATGTAATTTTGTGGATCTGAGTCATACCATTATTCGTGATATTGTGGATGTGAAACCTGAGAACGATAAAGTGGTGATCAAGGAAATGAATTTAGTTGGCATGCGAATTCTCGGAAGGTTATTCATTGACTGGAGAGCCAATCACGTTGCTAATCTCATCTACACACAAGAAAAGACCTCCCTCTTTCAAAAAGCGGAACAATTCAGGATCCTCAAAGAGAACTTCAGAAATAACGGTCAGTATGATGACGAAGATGCGTCTTACGTTGAATTCAAGCGCTGTGAAGCTAAAGCCAATCTTACTCGATTTGAAGAAAATAAATTGAAGACCTACCTGATACATTATCCGGTTTATTATTTTCAGAAATATATTTTTGATTTTATCGGAAGGTATGCCACAGATCCAATACGGGTATTGATGAATGTGGTCATTACAGTGGTCGTCTATGGAATGCTGTATTATTGCGTCACTGAGTTTTTCCCAAATTACGGGACAGTTGCAAGTACACTTCCACCCGAATTATTGCACATTCATGACTTTTGGAATTGCATGTACTACAGTGCTATTACATTTTTCACGATCGGTTACGGAGACTATTTTGCAGAAGGCTACCTGAAACTATTTGCAGTTTGCGAGGGATTCAGCGGGGTATTCTTGATGAGTTATTTCACTGTTGCCTTTGTTAGAAAGATCTTACGATAAAAAAATTAAACCCAAATAATATGACAAAAAAAGTTAGTCCTAAAAAACTCATGCTTACACTCGCAGTACTTGTGCTGTTCTTGATCGTAGGATGGATGTTATTCAATGATAGTGATAGTGTTTCTGAATTAATGCACCCTACAACCAAATATGCGATTTGGGCTTTTATCATTGGTGCTCTTGTCACAATTTCCTTACCCTTAGGTGCCATGTCGGGCTTAACATTTAAACCCAATGCAAAAACAACAGCCATTTTCACAGCCTTTGGTGCAGGCGCTCTAACCGCCGCTTTAAGTGTAGAGCTGATCGCTCCCACCGTTGAAGAGATCATCGGGCATGCGAAAAGTCCTACAGGAATGGCCCAGGATAAAACACATGCAATTGAGACCATGGGAGGATTGATCATTGGTTGTATCATGGGAGGATTGTTGTTTTATTTTCTTGATGAGTTGATCAACAGCAAAGGTGGTTTTTTACGCAAGGTTGGATCAACCATCTCGCACATAACGCATAAAAACAAGCACCAGGTAGTTGTGACAGAAAAAGAAATTCACGATGCTCAAAAAGATAATGAACACAAAGAAGAAGGTGGAGCGCCAATGGCAATATGGTTAGGCTTGCTAATCGATGGAATTCCGGAGAGTTTTGTGATCGGTGCCGGTTTTCTTGCTCTTTTATCAGTTAAACTTGAAGCGGGATTAGCACCTTCTTTCACAGAAGTGCTTCCTTATACTTTGATCGCGGGTCTTTTCCTTTCCAATTTTCCGGAAGCATTATCCGCTAGTATTGGAATGAAGAAAACAGGAATGAGTACAGGAAAGATCATGATGTTATGGATGTCGCTCGTGCTGATCATTGCCGTAGGTTCTGTTGCCGGATATTACATTGGATCCAGTATTCCACACGTGTACGAAATTGTAATTGAAGGCTTAGCTGCGGGTGCGATGTTGACCATGATCGCACAGACCATGATCCCAGAGGCAGTTCATTTAGGAGGTACAAAAGTAGTAGGATTGGCTACTCTGGCAGGTTACCTTAGCGCTGTTGCCTTTAAGATCTTTGAATAAAACCGAAAATTAAATTAAAATGCGATCAGTCTATACTGATCGCATTTTTTATTGACCACTTTTCTCTTTCAACTTTCTGTATTCATTTTCTACCTGCGATGTTTTGTCGTTGAAAACATAGGCACCCATGAAATGCCAGAAGATACCAAATCCCCATCCTAAACTGCTGAACACAGGCCATGGAATTCCATGCTCACCATCTTCTTCCCTTCCTGTAAAGAACCACATGGCCCAGAAAAAAGTATTGATGAGTAAATACATGTAAAGGTGATTTCTGAATCCTACCCTTTTCTTTGCCTGTTTCCAGAGCATCTTTTCCTTCTCATCTTGTAAATTTTCCATATCAGTTGTTTTGATTTTAAATTGTGATGTAGCTATTATTTTTTTGGTTTTAAATACGCTTGTATATTCTTGAAATAAACTTCAAAGGCCTGCAATCCTTCATTTGTGATTCGACAAAGAGTTTGCGGATAATTATCTTTGAATTTTTTTTCGACTTCAATGTATCCTGCATCTTTCAATTTTTGTATCTGCACACTTAAATTGCCGGCTGTAGAATGGGTGTGATCCTTGAGATAAGTGAATTCTGCCTCTTTGACGGAAACTAGCAAAGAGATAACCGCTAATCTCAATTGTGAATGAAGTATGGGATCTAGATCTTTAAACATTTTGCGATTTAAATTTAGATCTGAGCATGTGCCCCGGAATGATATAGCTACAAATAAGCGCGATCGCAATGATCAGCAATTGTTCCTTCTCGCCAAGAAATACAGAAACTACAGCACATATAAATGAAAAAATACTTCCTACAATCAACGGTTTAAAATTGAGGATACCTCCACTCACCAATGTGGCGATACCATAAAGGACCATCAGAAAGAAATAAGTGGTTTTGATACCATGTAATGGCATAAATATCAGTGTAATGGCCAGGGATACACCAAATGCTATCCATAAATAACTCAGGTAGGTATCAATATAGGTCTTCACCTTTTTCTTTTTACCTTGTTTGTAACCAATGTAGGCGGAAACAATTCCTCCCAGTGGCATGAGTACAGGCCAAACGAAATAACCATAATCAATATTCAGGAGAATGGTGAAATAATGGATGAGAGCGCTGAGTGTTACCAGCCAACCCCAGAAAATGAGCGCAAAGCCATCATCTGCGAGTTTGTTCTTTGCAGTAATGATCATGCTGCTTATCACCTGCATGCTTTCCTGTGGATTAAAAGTTTCTTCTTGTTTCATGATTTTTATTTATTGCATTCATTTATAATTTCATTCGCGTCATTCTTACCCCAATTCGGATGGATCTCTGATGCCGGCTTAAAAATCTTGAACTTTTCAAGTGCCGTCTCCATTAAGGGCTTTGCTTTTTCACATCCTCCTCCAAAATTTCCTGGTGTATAATAGGCACTTTGACCCTTGTATACATAAGGCCGTGGATTACTTGGATCGAGACTCATTGCTTTTTGCGTGGCATCATAGGATTTTTTTCCGTATTGCATCCAACGCGACATTGGATCTGCCATGATGCGAGATGTAGCCAGCATTGCTTTTAAAACGTAGATCTCAGAATTATCCGGACTAAGCGAATCAGCTTTATTGATGAAGCGTTCTGCTACATCACAATACTCATCTGCTTTACTGTCTTCGTTTTTTTGTGTGGCTGCCAGTGCGTAACTCATGCCTGTATAATAATTTAAAAGCCAATTGTCTTTCTCCTTCATTTTCTCAAAATTTCTGGCGCAGGAAAGAAATTCCTTTTCAGTATTTGCTGAATCAAGAAGCACTATGTTTTTCTTCATTGCTTTAATGAACTTCTTACTTTGTCCAATTGCCGAGATCGTAAGTGCAAGGAGAGAACCTATGATCAGAATGTAATGTGTATGTCTCTTCATAAATATGTCACAAATATAGAGTAGTTTATAATATAAACCATAATTAACACGTACATTTATTGTATATTATTGATAATCAGTTTAATAAAATTTAGGATTGATTTGATTTAAGGGTTTTATTCAAACTATTTACTAAAGACGAATTCAGTACGGCGGTTATAACTGTGTTCTTTATCAGAGCAATTGATGCCATTGGTACACCGGTTCCTGATCTGTGTTTCGCCTTTACCTTTTGAGGTAATTCTAGACTTCGAAATTCCTTTTGCAATAAGATATTCTGCCACCGCTTCTGCTCGCTTCTCTGAAAGTTTACGATTGGCATCATCATCTCCTTGCGCATCTGTATGTGAAACGATCTCCAGTTTTACATTTACATTTTTGTTAAGCAGATCAAAAACTTCGTTCAATATCTCTTCTGCTTGCGCGTTTACTTTATACTGATCCTTCGCATAAATAATATCTTCTACTACCAGCAATTGTTTGTCTTTTCCGGAATCAAATTTTTTAAAGGTCAATGTGATGTCTTCGTCAGCTGTCAACTCCGCCAGTTCCAATATATCTGCTTTCAGTAATTTATATTCGAATGCCAGAAAGGTTTTTTTCAAATACGAAATTGTTTTTCCTTCCTGTGTTAACAACAACACATTTTTAAGGTTCTTGTCTTTTGGATCGGCCTTGATCGTATAGGCCGTGTCCTTGTTTCTGATCTTCACCGCAAAATCGCCATACTGATCTGTCCTTCCTTTGGCAAGTGTATCATATTTATTTCCGGACTCAATGTGTACATCAACATCTTTTAGTGGTTGTTTAATTCCATTGTCCTCTGAAACGATCTTTCCCTTAACCAATATGTCATCATCTTTTACATGATACCTGAATCTGGCGATCGAACTTGAATAAGAAAGAAATTTTCCGTCCGGACCAAACAAAGTTACTTTCGTGAACAGATCCTTGCATCTCTTTTCACTTTTTTCAATACCATTCAGATTATAATATTCAACTGTGTATTTAGAATTCGTTTTGAAGGGTGGGTTCAACTTCATTCGCTCACACCAGCCCGAGTAATCAGCCGGTTTATCATACGAAAGGCAAATGATCTTCAGATTGTCCACCATGCCTCCTAAAAGTATAGTGGAGATCTTGTTCTCTAATAATCGAACGGAGTCAATTGTCTCTACTCGTCTTGGATCAAAACCTTTAAAACGATACACCAGAAAATAATGCCCTTTATCCGGAATTTTAAAACTTGTTTTGCCTCCATTCACATCGTATACCTCTATCTTCTCATTGAAAAGCGCACCAATGGTATCAGCTGACACAACTTTGTTCTGCGCCAGCGAAATTGCTGAACTCATTAAAAAAAATATCAGAATGTAAATCTTTTTCATCGTTGATCTAATGCTAAGATAATTAATTCTGATGCAGTAGCAGCGATTAAATAATAGAAGAATTCACAAGACAAATTTAAAATGCTTTTTAGTTAAAACTCTAAAAAGCAATGAGTTATAATAGGAAAAAAATTTCTTAATGGAAATTGCTCATAGGGCTTCCATTTTATGCAGGATCATTTCAAACTCTGCAGGCTTAGATATTAATCCACAACGAGAAATATTCTTCACCTTATCTTTTGTATTCTCGAGTGAATTTCCTGTTGTAAAAATTATAGGTGAACTGTTTCCACTGCTTCTTATTTTTTCTGCCGCAGCAATGCCACAGGAATTTGACTTCAGATGAATATCTAAAATAATAAAATCCGGTTGCCATTCTACCGTTGTTTTCACTGCCTCTGCCCCACTCACTACATTTTTTACTTCAAATCCTCTGCGTTCAAACTGCATTCGCAATACTTTTGCGATCAACAATTCATCTTCCGCAATCAATATTTTTTTCGACTCAGACATGATGTGGAATAAGTATACGGTATTGCAATGGTGAACGGGATAAGAGATCGATCTTTCCTTCCAACTGTTCGGCAAAGGTATTGATCAGGGTCATACCGGTGGAAGATGCATTCTTAAGATCAACTCCAATCGGGATCTGTCCCTCTTCATCTGTATAAGTGACCTCGAGTTCTTTTCCTTTAACAGTCAGATCGATCTTTATTCTTCCGGATTCTTTTCCTTTCAGTGAGTGTTTAAATGAATTCATCATGATCTCATTCATCATCATTCCCAACGGCATTGCTGTAGTAAGATCGAGGAGCACCTGATCTCCGCTAAGCTGTAATTCCGCATTCTTGTTTATTCGCAGATTGGAAAACAATTCTGTTATATAATCATTGATGCTGATGCCGGAAAAGGATTCTTTTCTATACAGCAATTCATGCACCAAGGCTGTAGAACGAATTCTTTTTCTGCTTTCATTCAGGGCTTCTTTTGCTTCTTCACTTTGCAGATTGAGTTCCTGTAAATGAAGCAGACTGGAAACGACAGCCAAATTGTTCTTGATCCTATGATGGATCTCAGAAAGTAAAACCTCTTTTTCCCTCAGAGCATTCTTCAGTTTCTGTTCTCCTTTTACTCTTTCAGTAATGTTTTTAGAGAAGATACTGATGCCGGTTACTCTTTGATCTGCCTTACGTATAGGATTGTAACTGGACTCGAAATAAACGAGATCTCCATTATTAGAACCAAAGGATTCTACATCATAACAGGTCTCGCCGTTTTCAACGCGTTTGTAAATAGCACGCAAATGATCGTGTTTTTTAGGCTCGATGAAAGGAAGGATCTCCATTCCTTGCTGCATGTCTATATTGAATCCTCTTTTAACGATTTGCGCAAATGTGGAATTAAAACCGGTGAGACGGTGATTGAGATCGATGGAGCAAATGATATCAACCGTATTATTAATAATGGCTTTCAATTTCTCTTCATTGTCCAGATTCTCTATTCCTCTTAATTTGGATTCTGTTATGTTCTCTGCGTTAAGCAATATTCCTTCAATTGCAGCATCTGTTGTACTCAGCAATGAAAAACTCGTTCTGTACCAGGCTCTACCATCAGTTGAATGCCCTTCGCTTTCCAGAACATCTGTCCTTCCGGTTTCAATCAGCTCAGCGATCCTCTCCCTATACAAGTGATGGTACTCTGGCCACACGAAAGCAAATACTTCCTTTCCGATCACATCTTCCATTCGATAATCCGATTGAATTCGATTGAGATAAAGTATTTTGAAATCTTTTGGATGAATGATCAGGACGGTATGAGGCAAAGACTCTGCAAGACTTTTAAAAAAAGAAGAACCATTGCGCTGAATGACCTTTTCAATGAAATCCATTATACCAAAACTACTAATTCCTATACAATAAACAGTTAAAATTATCACATAATGATGAAATAGAGAAAATAGAAAAGAAGTGCCTAATATTTCTCTGTAACCTTTTTTAGTATTCTGCTTATAATTTAAAAAGGATTGGAGTTATATCATAAAACGCGGTCCCTTGATCTTATTCACCCTCATTCACCTATTAAACTAGATACGATGAAACTACTAAAATCATTCTCATTCGCATCCTTGCTGGCAGCAAGTCTTATTACTTCCTGTAAAGATTCAGTTTCGGAGGAGAAAACAGATCTTTCTATAAGCGATTCTTCCTTCAAAATACACAAAGACGAAATATGCACTTCAAACAACACTGCTTCAGAATTGAATGCAAAAGAACCTTCTTCGGTAGTGAAGCAAGAAGAAAAAATCAATAGTGTGGCCCGTTTGAACAAACGTTTAAGTAAAAAAGCATCCTACTTTGTTATTCAAAATAACAGAGACACGGTCATTCAATGTAAAGAAGGGACCTTACTTTCAATTCCTGCCAACGCCTTTCAGCATTGTTCAACTCACCTGCCTGTAAATGGTCCGGTTAAAATATCAGTGAAAGAATTTTATAAGATTTCAGATATGCTCATCGCCGGATTAACCACAAAAAGTAATGATCAACTGCTGGAAAGTGGAGGCATGATCTGCATCAAGGTTTCAAGCAAAGTAAATAATGACTCCTGCATTTTAAGTCCTGGCAAAAACATCAGCATTGCCATGCCGAATTCACTTACAACAAATGTAGACGGTATGCGTTTGTTCAATGGTAAGCATGATAATGCAAGTCTGAATTGGGTGCCTCGTACAGGAGTACCCGGAATGGCCCAAAGATGGAGCATGAACTATTTCTCAAATGGTGGCTATGAATTGGATCTCGGAATGGCTTTTCTTGATGAAAAATCGAAACTAAAACCGGTCATGATAAATTCAAATCCTGAAAAGCTGAAAGCTGAAATCAAAGTTCCACTCAGAGAACTGATTCGCGGCTCCGGACCTATCACCAGAAAGGTTAGTGCGTTTATTGATACTTCCGGCAATCTACATTGTTATGAAATTGAACATAACAACGAACCAATCCTATTTAATGAAATATACAAACCAATAAGTGATCAAAATACTAAAGTGAATGTGGCCGTAGATGTTAGTCTCCGTTATCAAGCGCGTTTGAACAATGAATACTATCAGAAGCTATTTAAAATGGGGAAATGCAATCCGGATAGCCTTATCGTGGTCACGGCTACATTAAACCCTATTGCAAAACGCACCGGAAATGAGAAAGTGAAAAAAAACCTTCACAAGGTGGTAACAGTAAAAGAATTCAATTTTAGACAAAGACTCCAAGCCAAAATAAATGAGGAGTTTGATAAGAAACTAAAACAATTAAGACTGGCCAATGAGGAAAGATTGGTAAACTCTGTTGGCAAGGGTGCTGCCGATTTACGAAGTGCGCAAAATTATTTGTTGCTAAACACGACGAAATTAGGTTGGATCAACTGCGATAAATTCAATCAGTCACCAAACAATGTAGAGTATTTTGTAAAATTAGATGAACCTGCCAGTGTTCTGATCGTGTTTAAGGACATGAAATCGATATTAACCTGCAACGCCCATGGCTCTTTCGGCAAAGCGCCACTTAATGAAAAAATAACTGTTGTCGGATTAAAAACCAGCAAGGGCAAATTGATGATGGCTCTGCATGAAACAACTATAACCAAACAAGCCTTTGAGAAGTTACATTTTGAGCCTGTATCTGTTCAAGAATACAAAAACAAGCTGGAAAAATTGAATAACTTGTAAGTTACCTTCAAGGATCCCCCTTTCAGATTCTCTTGCATAAATAGGGCTAAAAAAAGCCCCTTAATTCTCTGTGGATTTCTCAGAATTCTTGACTATCAGACAATAAGGTTAAGAAGGGCTCGTTTATTTTATTATTACTGTTAAAAATCATTCTTTTTTATAACTTTGCAATCCGGTAAAAGCCGGAATAAACAACAGAATTGACCAAAGTAAAAAATGGTCCCATAGCTCAACTGGATAGAGCAACGGTTTTCTAAACCGTAGGTCGTGGGTTCGAGTCCCGCTGGGACTACTAAAGCGGAACTGATAATTTAATTAGCTCCGCTTTTTTTTTAGCGTGCAGCTCTCTATTATCATAGTCAATTACAATGTCAAGCACTTTCTGGAACAGTGCCTTTACTCTGTTTATAAGGCACTTAAAAACACAGAGGCGGAAGTATTTGTCGTTGACAACAATTCGGTGGATGGTTCAGTTGCCCTGATCAGGGAAAAATTTCCCCAGGTACAGCTTATTGTCAACCGGCAAAATACCGGATTTTCAGTAGCCAATAACCAGGCCATTCGTCAGGCAAAAGGTAAATATGTTCTGTTGCTGAATCCGGATACCGTTGTACAGGAAGATACTTTTGAGAAAACCCTCTCATTTATGGAAGGTCATTCAGATGCCGGTGCCTTGGGTATTAAAATGCTGGACGGGAAAGGAAACTTCCTTCCGGAAAGTAAACGTGGACTCCCAACACCCTCTGTCGCTTTCTATAAGATCTTTGGTCTTGCCAAACTTTTTCCGAATTCAAAAAAATTCGGACAGTATCACCTCACTTATCTTGACAAAAACAAGAACCACAAAGTGGATGTGCTGAGTGGAGCTTTTATGCTGTTGAGAAAAGAAACACTGGACAAGATCGGATTACTCGATGAAACTTTTTTCATGTATGGCGAAGACATCGACTTGAGTTATCGCGTGACCCAGGCCGGCTATTCCAATTACTATTTTGCAGACAGCAACATCATTCATTACAAGGGAGAGAGTACCAAAAAAAGCAGCGTGAATTATGTGATCGTATTTTACAAAGCAATGGCCATTTTCGCCAAAAAACATTTTTCACAAAGTCATGCCCGTACATTTCATTTTTTGATCTATCTGGCAATTTATCTAAGAGCCGGCTTTGCTATCCTTGCTCGTTTTCTGAAACAATTGTTCTTTCCGGCAATTGATTTCGCGCTCATTTTAACCGGCTTGCATCTCTGCAAACACTATTACGAGATCAACTTTAAACTTTTTCCGAATTTTTACTCGAACGAGATGGTGAGTTTGTTCTTTCCGCTTTATACACTTACCTGGATGTTCTTCACCTACCTCAGCGGAGGCTACGATGTCCCTCTAAGATTGTCGAAGATCATTCGTGGAGTACTGGCAGGAACAGCATTTATCCTCATCATCTATTCCCTTTTACCGGAGTATTATCGCTTTTCTCGAGCACTCATTCTTATTGGTTCTGTAAGCACCCTGGCACTTTATCTGGTCACGCGTATTTGCTATCACTTTTTGAAGATCACTAAATTCAAGATCGGAGGCAATAAAGCAAAAGCACGCATTGCCATTATTGGGAGTGAAGCAGAATTCAGTCGCGTACTTGAAATATTAAATCATACCAAGATCAAGGCTGAGTACATTGCCTTTGTAAGTAATGAGAATAACGGAATTAAAAACGAACATTACATTGGGCACTTCCATCAGATCAACGAGATCATTGATCTGCATGACATTCATGAGATCATTTTTTGCGCAAGAGATGTTTCCAGTCAGGAGATCATTGATAAAATGGTCACATTGGTAACTAAAGGGGTTGAATTCAAGATCGCGCCACCTGAAAGTCTTTCCATTATTGGAAGTAATAGCATTGATACCGCCGGAGATCTGTATGTGATCGATATCAACAATGTGGGGAGACCTGAAAACAGAAGGAAAAAACGTCTTTTCGATCTGCTTGTAAGCGGAATCGCATTGCTTTTCTTTTGGATCATCATCTGGTTTCAGAAGAATAAACTCAATTTTATTGCCAATTGTTTTCGTGTTCTGCTCGGCATTTATTCCTGGGTTGGCTATGGTAAATCACAGCGTAAAGACCTTCCCAGCATAAGGCCTTCTGTTCTTAGTCCGGTTCTTCCATCCGAACAGCAATCGGAAGAAAAGACCAATAAAGCCCTTCTGAATTATTCCAAAGATTACAAAACAGAAAATGACCTTCGAATTATCCTGCGTAATTTCCAATTGCTGGGAGATTAGTGTTTAATTTTGTTAAAGCAAGCTTTGACTTTTTTGTATTGCCACTTTTTATTTTCAACTTTAGAAATCAAAATATCATTATGAAATCCATTCTTTCTTTATTTCTGCTTTTAGCTTGCTCGATCAGCTTTTCGCAACCAATAAAACATGTGAAATGGACAACTGAATACAAAAGCACCGGAAAGAATGAAGGGGAAATTGTAATCAAAGCAACGATCGATAAAGGATGGCATACCTATTCTCAAAAAGCATCTGAAGGACCTGTGCCTACCTCTTTTAAATTCGCTCCGTCTAATTCCTATGAATTGATCGGAACCCCTTCAGAAAGCGCTTCTATAGAGGAATTTGACAAAACTTTTGAGGCCAAGGTGTTTTTATTCAATGATTCTGCCGAATTCCGTCAAAAGATCAAGCTCAAGAACAAGAGCTCAAACATTGCCATTACGGTAGAATACATGACCTGCAACGATGCCATGTGTGTGATGGAAGGTCCTGTTCAGCTCAGTGTGAACGCACAATAAAAAAAATAGTATTTTTACTGAATTAAATCTGCTTTATGAAAAGAATATTCCTTTTGCTCTTTTTTATTAGTTCTGTATTATCTGCTCAGGTAGTTCATGTGAAATGGAGCATGGAAAGCAAAAAAGTCTCTGACTGTGAATACGATCTGATTTTCAAGGCCAAGGTAGATAAGTACTGGCATATTTGGTCTATTATGCCTAGTGATGGTCCAAATCCCACTTCTTTCACTTTTACTCCTAGTAAAGATTATCAATTGGTTGGTAAAATCAAAGAGCCAAAACCACATAAGGAATACGACAAACAGTTTGAAATGGATGTGTATTCACATGAAGGAGTAGTTGCATTTACGCAGCGCGTAAAATTGGCAAGTTCGAATCTCGTAACAATAAAAGGAAAATATGAATATCAAACTTGTGATTCGATGCAATGTATTTTTCCACCAGCTGATGATTTTAAATTCGATCTTCAAGGAACTCCTTTATGTGCCTCTCAAAACAGCGTTGTAGAAACAGTAACAACTGCAGGAACAACAACAGTAAGCGGTGATTCAGCAGCTGTTAGCGATGCCTCTGTGAATAATACCAACACCACAGCAGTAAGTGAAGCAGAAGCTGTTACTCCGGTTGCCGGTGAAGGAAAAGCATCCGATAAAGGATGGCTGGCAATATTTTTGGCGGGATTCATTGGAGGATTTGCAGCCTTACTAACGCCCTGCGTATTCCCGATGATCCCAATGAACGTAAGTTTCTTCACCAAAAGAAGTAAGAACAAGGCAGAGGGAATGAAAAACGCATTGATCTACGCATCTTTCATTATTCTCCTTTATGTGGGATTAGGATTAGGCGTTACTTTGATCTTCGGAGCAGGAGCATTGCATACACTTTCAACCAATGTGTGGTTCAATCTTGCATTTTTTGTTCTCTTATTGGTATTTGCTGCTTCTTTCTTAGGGGCATTTGAAATTGTTCTACCAAGTGCTTTCGTCAATAAAATGGATTCGAAAGCAGATAAAGGTGGATTGATAGGTATCTTCTTCATGGCCTTTACACTTGCGCTTGTTTCGTTTTCATGTACCGGTCCAATCATTGGAACATTACTTGTAGAAGCGGCTTCAACAGGCAGCTTAAGTGGTCCATTCTGGGGAATGTTCGGGTTTGCTTTGGCGCTTTCTTTACCATTTGGATTATTTGCTGCTTTTCCTGGTTGGTTGAATTCCCTTCCTTCATCCGGTGGATGGTTGAACTCAGTAAAAGTGGTTTTAGGATTCCTTGAATTAGCACTGGCACTTAAATTTGCTTCTAATGCCGATCTAGTTGTACAAGCAGGATACCTGACACGTGAAGTATTCATCGGGCTGTGGATCGTAATCTTTTTGTTGCAAGGTTTATACCTCATTGGCGTTTTCAAAACATCGCACGACAGTGATCTGAAAAGTGTTTCGGTAACAAGGTTGATGTTTGCGATCGCATCTTTCTTCATTGTGATCTATTTGATCCCAGGAATGTTTGGAGCTCCCTTGAAATTATTCAGTGGTATTCTACCACCATTGGAATATTCTGAATCGCCACATGGATTTGGCGGTGGCAACGGTGGTGGACATCAAACTACTTCAAGCTCAAACGTTGATCCTGAATTCGCTAAAGACATTGAGACTAACAAGAATGGCATCGTTCATTTTAAAAACAATTACGCCGCAGCTCTGGCTTACGCTAAAAAAACCGGAAAACCTTTGATGGTTGACTTTACAGGACATGCCTGTGCGAATTGCAGAAAGACGGAAGATTATGTTTGGCCGGATCCGGAAGTGACGAAACGTCTCAACAATGATGTGGTATTGGTTTCTTTGTACGTGGATGATAAACGTTCATTGGATCCAAAAGATTACATGACAGTTGAATGGTACGGAAAACAAAGAGAGATCACTGACATTGGGGATAAATTCAAATACATGGAAGAAACCCTATACGGACAAAGCACGCAACCTCTCTATGTGATCCTGGATCACAATGAAAAACCACTGAATCCGGTGAGAGGTTATGATCCAAACATTCCTGACTACATCAAATGGCTGGATGAAGGGATCAGTAAGTTCAAAGCATCGAAGTGATCAGCGAGCAGCGTATTCATTTTTATAAGTAAAATCCAGCACCGTATTGGTGCCATAAGTGCTGTGATCTTGCTGTGCTATTCCCACTACTTCATATTCACTACTTAAACAGATCTTACGATGGCCGAGAGAGCTCACACCTTCATCAATAAGAAAAGACATCACAATTTCAACTGCAGTAGTTCTTCCATAAGTACAGCACTCAGCAAAATAACCATCCTTGCATTTTTTACGATCGTGCCCTGTAATTCCTCTATGGCCTGCTTCCATGGCCCAGCATTGCGCCAGTTCATACATCTTTCTGTCGGGATGCAATACTTTTACGGGTTTCATTTCCTTTAAAGTTTTAGTAAGTGAAGGGTAATATTTTCCGGAAGCGAGTTGAGTTAATCCATGTTCTTTCGCATAGGCATAAAAGAATTTCAGGAATTTATCAGGGCAGGACCTTGCCAGATTCAGGATCTTGTATACTTCCTTTTCTGTTGCATTCAGATAAGATTCCTTCACAGCAGTATTTGCCTTTTTTATTTCAGTCTGAGTAAAGTACACATTGAGGTCCTGTGCTTTTACATGAAAAGAAAAAATAAAAATAAATGCAGCCGGCAACATGCTTTTATTCAAACCAAATAAATTACCGTTTACCCTCTTCGCCCGATTGGAAGACCGGAAGCCTGCACTTATTTTTAACCTAAACAACATTCCTGACTGAAATAATTCAGGAAATAAAAAAAAGTTACAGCTTTCTGAAAAAATTAATTGGAGCGAATTGTTCCGTTACGGATGATGTAATCAAATCCGTTGATGTTGAATTTTTTTCCGCTGGTTTGAGTTACCAGATCGGTAATGTCTTGCTCTATTGTATGAACAGAACCTTTTGTTTTGTAAGCAATATTGAGGTAATCGGTATTCACTTCCATTCCGTCAAACACTCCACATAAAATCACCCTTACCGGCACTTTCACTCGCGTGATCAAATTCAGATCACGAACCTTTGCCCAATTGTCTGCAATTAAAATAATATTATCCGGCTTCCTTACTTTCTTCAATGCAGTTAAAATAGGCTCAACAACACTCTCCGGTGAATCACCACCCTCACCTTTTTTGATCGTGAGCTTCATGGTGTTGATCAGATCGTCGCAGGTTTTGGCTCTGCACACATATACCCCACCGGTAATTCCCACTTTCTTATCAATGTCCCTTTTATGATCTCCATCGTTGAAAAAAGCAAAGTACTGTTGCGCTGTATCTCTCAGAAAAAATAGTTTGAGCCACGTGTGAATCTCTTTCGCGTAAGGATACATGGATGCTGTTAAATCCGTTACGATCACATTCTTTTTCCATTTCGGATTTCTTTTCATCACCTGAAAAACGGTTTGCTTCACAGTATCCTCAAAATTGGCCGTGAAATCAACCGGACCGGTGGTCGTTCTGCTTTCAAAACTGAATTCGCCGTTTCTCCCATAAACTTTATACACTCCATCCAGATTACCTTTCTTGAAATTCCCTTCCGACTTGATCCTTCCATTGGAATGATACACGATCTCCAGTCCTTCCTTTACTCCATTCTTAAAGTTTTCAATTGATTCCTTTTTGCAGTTGCGTGAATAAAAGGTAACTGGTCCGTCGAGCACACCACTATTGTAATACCGCTCCTCCTTGACACAACCACCATTGTACCAGGTGATCTCAATGCCTTGCTTCTTGTTGTTCTTATAAACCGTTTCTGTCTGTAATTTTCCGTTGGAATACAACTCTCTCCACACACCTTGTCTTAAACTGTCCTTATCAATGATATTTACCGTATCTCCATCGATCACTTTAAAACCAAGCATTTGGCCAAAACCAACTTGACTAAGGAGAAAAAGGGATATAAAGATGCGTCTGAACATGGTCTATTAATCCTTAAATTTGTTTAATTTTATGCACTTTACCAAGTGTTTTCATCATATATGCTAGAAAAAATAAATAAGCTGCTTCAGGAAGTAGAGGAACTGAGTATCACTGGTCAGGAACAATTGGAGGAATACCGTATTAAGTGGTTGAGCAGAAAAGGAGAGATCACTACCTTATTTGATGAATTCAGAGAAGTGCCGGCAGAATTGAAAAAAGAACTGGGACAAAAACTGAATGAATTAAGAAATAAAGCGCAAGAGAAGATCAATGCACTAAAAGAAAATTTTGAGAATGGATCTGGTCATAAGCAGACGAATATTGATACAACTCTTCCGGCCTATCCCGGTTTACAACTTGGAAGCAGGCACCCGCTGAGCATTGTGAAGAATGAGATCATTGATGTTTTTTCCAAGATAGGATTTACCGTAAGTGATGGAAGAGAAGTAGAAGACGACTGGCATAACTTTACAGCACTGAACACACCTGAGAATCATCCGGCAAGGGACATGCAGGATACTTTTTATGTGAACATTGATCCGGAAAGAGTATTGCGCACACAAACTTCGAGCGTGCAGGTGCATATCATGGAAAAACAGAAGCCGCCTATCAGAACAATTTCCCCGGGAAGAGTTTATCGCAATGAAGCCATCAGTGCTAGAGCACACTGCCAGTTTCATCAGGTGGAAGGATTATATATCGATGAAAAAGTTTCATTCGCAGACCTGAAACAAACGCTACTCCATTTTACCGGTGAAATGTTCGGACCTGAAACAAAAATCAGATTAAGACCCAGTTATTTTCCTTTCACGGAACCAAGTGCTGAGATGGATATCAGTTGCACGATCTGCAAAGGAAAAGGCTGCAATGTATGCAAGCAAAGTGGTTGGGTAGAAATTTTGGGCTGTGGCATGGTTGATCCTCAGGTATTGGATAATTGTGGAATTGACAGTAAAAAATTCAAAGGATTCGCTTTTGGGATGGGGATTGAACGAATAACCATGCTTAAATACCGGATCAAGGATCTGCGATTGTTCTTTGAGAACGACATTCGTTTTTTAAAGCAATTCACTTCGGCCTAAGCAAATGGATAAAGATGCACGCATTGCCTCTCTTAAAGAGTTGCTTGAAAAAGAACCGGATGATGTTTTTCTGAATTATGTTCTTGGAATAGAATTTCAAAGTGCAGGAAAAAATGAGTCGGCAAAAACACTTTTTTTAAAAGTACTTGAACTTGATCCGGCTTACGTTGCCGCTTATTATCAGCTAGGAAAATTATATTCCGACTTAAAGGATACATCCTCCGCCCTGAAATACCTTCAAAACGGATTGAGTCTGGCCTCTGAAAAAGGTGACAATAAATCCAAAAACGAATTCGAAGAGGCCATTTTTCTTCTGGAAGATTAAATTAACAGTGAAATTAGGCTGAACGGCAAAAATTATTCTCCAATGATTTTATTTGTATCACTGCATTTTGTAAATTGGGTAGGTTTATGAAAAGCTTTTTTCTTACGATATTCTTATTATTGAGCAGTGTGTTTCTTGCACAAAGAGGAAAGAACCTTGCCGGAAATATTACAGTAGCAAATACCATTGTAAATGCCTACACACCTCTCACCTCCAATGCAGCTGCAGGAAGTAATGTGGTGAATGTTGTCAGCAGTGGCGGATTCACTGTGGGTGATCTTGTCTTTATCATTCAAATGCAGGGAGCCAGTATGAATGCCGGCAGAGATACTCTATTTCCGGATGTACAAAGCGCCATACCTACCAATTCCACTTTTGGTGCAGTTACGGCTTATAACAATTGTGGAAATTACGAATTTGCTCAGGTATTAAGTATTCCAAATAATACATCTATACAACTCGATTGTGGTTTAAAATATAGTTATTCTTACCTTAATAAAGTTCAGGTAATTCGTGTACCTCGTTACACTACCTTAAGTGTAAGTGGAGCCGGAAATATTGTTTGTCCACAATGGAATGGAGCAACCGGAGGTGTCATTGTAGTAGAAGTTGCTAATAATTGCACTCTTTCCGCAACTCCATCCTTCAACGCATCAGGATTAGGATTCAGGGGAGGAGCAGCAGTAACTTCATTACTAGCATATGTAGGAGGTGGAAATAAATACGGACATATAAGTGACAGAGAAGGTGCTTATAAAGGGGAGTCGATCAACGGAGACACAGTTCGCTATCAGGCTTATTCTTCACAACACTGTCGCGGAGCTATGGCCAATGGTGGCGGAGGAGGAGATACACACAATGCTGGAGGTGGTGGTGGAGCCAATGCAGGCAACATCGGAATTTATACAGGAAAAGGAAATCCTGCACCCGGATACAATGCAGCGTGGAATTTAGAAGGGGGCGTCTTTTCAGGAAGTGTTTCTTCAGGAGGAGGCAGGGGAGGTTATACATTCTCAAGTGCAAATTTAAATCCTTCTACTAACGCTCCCGGAGCAGGCGTTTGGCTATCTGATACCCGCAGAAATGTTGGAGGATTCGGAGGAAGACCTCTTGATTATAGTTTAGGAAAATTATTCATAGGTGGTGGCGGTGGCGCCGGACATGGAAATGAATTGCAGGCAGGTGGTGGTGGTAACGGAGGCGGATTAGTGTATATGCTGGTTTATGGAAACTTAACGGGTGCCGGTACAATTCTGGCAAATGGTGGTAATGGCTCTAACTCATTACCTGGTTGTGGAATTAACGATGGTGGTGGTGGCGGAGGCGGAGGCGGAACCATCTTGCTTGATGTAATTGGCGGCACCACTTTAACAGCTGCTACCCCATTAAGTGTAAGAGGTGGAACCGGTGGAAGCGTCGTGTTCAATTGTGGTCTTCCCAACAATACCGCATATGGTCCCGGCGGTGGCGGTGGCGGCGGTTATATTGGTGCTGTTGGCGCAGTACCTGCCAACAACATCAGTGGAGGGACAAATGGAATTCATACCGGAAATAATAATCAAATAGGACTTAATTTTCCTCCCAACGGAGCAACTGCAGGAGGAAGTGGATCAACAGCAATTGTGGCGCCTAGTCCTACGATCAGCGTGACCAATGCAACTACCTGCATCAACACAACTGCAACTGTGAGTGCAGTAAGTGGTACTTCTGCCATTAGCTGGTTCACCGTAAGTGCAGGAGGTACATCCATTGGATCAGGAACTACTTTTGTAACACCAACCTATACAGCTACGGGAATATTTACATTATATGCACAGCCCTGCCCAGGTTCTTACAGGGAAAGGGTACTTATAACGGTCAACAATGGACCGACAGTTACTGTCAACTCGCCAACGATCTGCAACGGAAATTCAGCTACATTAACAGCCGGTGGGGCAACAAGTTTTAGCTGGAGTACAGGTGCTGCTACATCTAGTATCAGTGTCTCACCAACGCTTACAACCGTTTACACCGTAACCGGAACAACCGGTTTATGTTCGGCATTTGTTACCGGAACCGTGAATGTGGTGAATATTCCAACCATCAGTGTGAACTCCCCAACAACTTGCAGTGGCAGTTCTGTTCTGATCACAGCATCGGGTGCCGTTAATTACACCTGGAGTACCGGAGCTCTTACTTCTACGATTGCAGTCTCGCCAACCATTGCAACGATCTATACTGTTACAGGTACAAACGGAAACAATTGCAACAGCATCAATACGAGTACGGTTTTGATCACCCCATCTCCTACCTTAAGTATCAATTCCAATAGCTTTAATGTGTGTGGCGGATCAAATGCAACGATCATCGCAACGGGTGGTGTCGGCACTTTTTCATGGAGCACGGGATCAACATCAAGTGTTATTACAACTTCTGTTTCCGGCGTGTACAATGTGACCATTACCGGTGTTTGTGGCACTGCCGTTCAGTCGGCAACGGTTACATCCGGTGCAGCACCGATCTTTACCATCGTTCCAAGTTCTTCCGTGATCTGTAATAGTCAGAGTGTAACATTGAATACCTCCGGCAGTACCGGAACTTTTGTTTGGAGCAACGGTGCAACTAACACTCCTTCTATCTCTACCAACATTCCCGGAATCTACACAGCAACACTCACCAATTCCTGTGGAACTGCAGTCTATTCTGTTAATCTCATCAATGGAACAAGCACAGTAGGTTTGGCATCTTCTTCCAATACGATCTGTTCAGGCGGAAGTGTAACATTGACTGCTTCCGGTACCGGAACATTTGCCTGGAGTAATGGTGCGGGGAATGTCTCTTCTATTACTGTTACTAATTCAGGAGTCTATACTGTCTCTCTTACTTCCGTTTGTCCGGGTGCAGTAACAGCTACATTTAATGTAATGAACGGATTGCCTCCTACTTTGAGTATCACGCCTTCATCTCTTTCTTTCTGTCAAGGGCAAACAGCTACGCTTACTGCTAACGGTTCTGCTGGAACCTACAGTTGGGTCGGTGGCCCTGTTGGTTCTGTTTTGACAACAACTGCTTCGAATATTTACACAGCCGTTGTATCGAATTCTTGTGGAATCGGTTCACAAACCTATCAGGTGATATTTCAAAGTACACCTTCTGTTAGTCTTTCCGCTTCAAAGAATACACTTTGTCCGAATGAAACTCTTACACTTAGTGCAAATGGAACCAATGGAGGAACAGTTTATTCCTGGAGCAGCTCTTCCAATACCTCAGCAACAGAAACGATCAGTACTTCCGGAAATTTTGTTGTAACTTATACCAATGCTTGTGGAAACAGTTCTGCTTCGGTAAATATTACACAATCCACACTTACACCTGATTTTATTTTCACTCCGGATGGTGGTATTTCTCCTGTTACAATCACATTCAGTAATACCAGCACAAATAACCTGAATAACCAATGGCATTTTGGGAATGGTAATTCTTCAGTGCTCATTTCACCGGTATTTACCTATACGGCACCCGGTACCTACACGGTTGTTCTTATCATAGAGAATTCAGATGCTTGTGTTGCTTCCGTTACAAAAACACTTGTTGTGAAAGACATAGGCTTTGGTCCTATCCCGGAGATCTTTACTCCTAACGGCGATGATAAAAATGATCTGTTTGAAATTCCGGGCATCTCCAAATTTCCGGATAATGAATTGATCATTTACAATCGCTGGGGAAATTTAGTTTACAGTAAAAGTAACTACAACAATACTTGGGATGGATCGTCCAATAAAAACACAGGTAAGTTGCCTGCAGGAACCTATTATTACATTCTTAAACTAGGAGATGCAGATAATTCGGTGTTCAAAGGGTATGTGGAATTGATGTATTGATGGATCAATTATTCGGAGCTCCTGCATTTATCCAAAGCTCAATGATCCTTATATCGCAATCACTTAATTTATAACCTTCAGGCATAGACCTGAATCCACCTTGTTGTTTGATAGAACCAAGTAATGCCCCGGAACTAACTTTGTTCTTCACGTCCACATAGTTATTTAAAACAATAACACCTGAATTGTGACAACCCAGACAATTCTTTGAAAGAATTTCAGAAACCTGCTTACTATAGGAAACATTTACAGAATCACAAGTCTTTCCTTCACAATCATTTTCCCGTGCACCGAATGCGATCCAGCTTTTGATAACTGCAATTTCATCCTTGCTTAAACTATGATCTGGTGGCATTCTTGATTCGCCTTTTGCCCGTATGACCTTGTATAATTCGCTGCGTAAAGGACTGCCCGGCTGTACAATTTTCATTAATCCGGAAAAGGTGGATAAATCAATTCCTGCACGCTGATCTTTTGAGTTGTGACAGCCAGAACGCGTACAATTTGAAGTGATCAATGGTTTGATCGTTTGATTATAACAGGCATCAGGAGAATAAACATCCCGACGACAGGATAAGAAAAATAAACACAGTCCCGCTAATGAAAATAGGGATAAAAAAAGGCGCATACTTAATTTACACAAAGGTAAAACATTCGTAGGCTATTCTCTCTGATTTTACTCATATACAATGTCAATATAACCTAAGTTCTGTTAAATTTGCAACATGAATGAGTTCAGGGAATCCTTGCTCGTATTGATATCGGTACCTATCTATGCAATTGTAATAGGTGCAGAAATGCTTTATTCCTATTTCAAACACAAGCACCTCTACTCCACTAAAGGTTTACTGTCCAACATATACCTCACCGTTCTTAACATGGGACTTGACGTATTAATGAGAGCTCTTTGTTTGATGATCCTTACTTTTTTTCTTCAGTATTCTTTATTTGAATGGAAAGAGCATGGGGTCTTATATTGGATAACACTCATTGTTTTTGAAGACTTCATGTTTTACTGGTTACATAGGGTCGATCATTTCTGTCGTTTTTTCTGGGCTGTTCATGTAACGCATCACAGCAGCGAAGAATTCAATCTTACAGTTGGTTTTAGGTCATCTGTTTTCCAACCTCTTTATCGTTTCATTTATTTTATTCCAATTTCTCTTTGTGGTTTTAATGGTCTTGATATCATGTTTGCCTACAGCGCTACGCAGATCTTCGGAATACTTGTTCATACTCAAACAATCGATAAACTGGGATTCCTGGAATATTTTCTTGTCACTCCCTCCCATCATCGCGTACATCATGGAAGTAATGTTCGGTATTTGGATAAGAACATGGGAATGATGCTGATCATTTGGGATAAACTTTTCGGAACCTTCCAGGAAGAAGAAAAGAGTGATCCGGTAAAGTTTGGCTTGACCACCAACCTAAAAAATTACAATCCCATTAGCATGGTCTTTCATGAGTGGACCAATATTTTCAAAGATCTAAGAAAAGTAAATTCCATCAAAGATAAGTTCATGTATGTTTTCGGCCCACCCGGCTGGAGTCACGATGGTTCTACCAAAACAAGTTCTCAGTTACGTGAAGAACTAAAAATGAAAAGTTCCAACTGATGTCTGATTCACCAGCCATTCTGCGGCTAAAAAAACTAAAAGAGGTCCTGAAGATCGAAAGAGATGAGGATTTCAAATTGTATCAGGAACAATTCCTGAGAGCAGGCATTGATCAGCGAAGAAAGAACGGATTGACCTGGTATCCGGTCAAGATCACCAATGAGGAATTGGGAGCAGGTGAATATCTTCATTTAGAAGTGGAAAGAACTTCTTTCCTCGATACACCCCACCAATTCAACAGTGGTAAAAATGTAAGTCTCTTCAGCAATCACTCGGAGGAAAAATTTGAACTGAATGCAACGATCAAAATGGCATCCAGGAATTCCCTCAAGATCATTGTACCTTATGATGAATTGCCTGACTGGTGTTATGAAGGAAAACTTGGTTTGAATATTCAATTTGACGATAACAGTTACAACGAAATGCAGAATGCACTTGACGTGGTCATTCATGCAAGAAACAACAGAGTAGCAGAATTAAGGGAAATGATAGAAGGAACTGAAAGCCTTTCTTTTTCTAAAATAAAGGAAGAGATCCTGATCCCGAAATTAAATCTTTCCCAAAATAAAGCTGTACGTCATGTTCTTTCGGTAAATGATATCGGTGTGATCCATGGTCCTCCCGGCACCGGAAAAACAACCAGTTTAATTGAGGCCATTCGACTCACATTGCAAACTGAAAATCAGATCCTCGTTTGTGCTCCTACCAATGCCGCTATTGATATCATCACTGAAAAACTGCATGAATCGGGCGTGAATGTGCTTCGTCTTGGTCATCCTGCGCGGATCTCCGAAGAATTACTCAGCTGTGGAATAGATGGAAGGATCGCTGCATCTCCCTTTTACAAAGACATCAAAAATCTAAGAAGAAATGCGGAAGAATATTTTCGAATGGCAGGAAAATACAAAAGGGTTTTCGGAAAAGAAGAAGCAAAACAAAGAACTGCCTATTATACAGAAGCAAGAACCTGCCTGAAAGAAGCAAGACAACTGGAGGATCACCTGACAGACGAATTATTCCGTACCGCTCAAGTGATCTGCTGTACACCAGTTGGAAGTAATAACAAAGGAATGATGCGCAAAACATTCCAGACACTTTTTTTTGACGAAGCTTCACAGGCACTTGAACCGATGATCTGGATCCCACTGGTGAAATGCAAACGGATCATTTTAAGTGGCGATCATTTTCAGTTACCTCCAGTAGTTAAAAGTATTGAAGCAAAGAGAAGAGGATTGGGAGAAACCATGCTCGACAGATGCATACAACTCAAAGAGGCTGTAGTGCTTCTCAACAGGCAATACCGAATGAGCAATGCGATCATGGGGTTCAGCAATGCGTACTTTTACAAAGGAGAATTAACTGCAGATGAAAGTGTTCAGGAAAATCGTTTAGTGAACGACGAAGAAAGTTTATTAAGTAAAAGTTTGGAATTCATCGATACCGCAGGTTGCAGTTATGACGAGATCCAGAATCCGGAAACCTTAAGTTATTCCAACCCGAAAGAAGGAGAATTGGTTTTTCTTCATTTACAACAATTACTCACCGATTACCTAGCATTTGAGAATTTACCAGCAATAGATATTGGGATCATTGCTCCCTATAAAGAACAAATTGAGTGGCTGAAGGATAACCAGTCGGCTTACACATTGAATACAGAAAAATTAGCTTCGCTTGATATTAAAACGATCGATGGATTTCAGGGAGAAGAGCGAGATCTCATTTACATCACCCTTGTGAGAAGCAACGAGAATCAGGAGATTGGATTTTTGGGTGACCTTCGCAGGATCAATGTTGCCATCACCAGAGCAAAAAAGAAACTGGTCATTATTGGCGATAGTTCCACTATAGGTGCTCATGCATTCTATAAAGAGTTTCTGGAATATTGCGAAAAGCATGGTGCTTACCGAACGGCATGGGAATGGGCCTGAGTGTGCTTTTTTCTCTTTTTTCCCCCTTTCTTTAGTATTTTATTCCATTCATGGCATCTTGCTCCTTGCAAAATGTACCAATGGCCTTTCAGCGTTTGCAAAAAATGCAAAATCGTATCCTTCCTGCTTCTGTCCCATTTCGGGTTAAGGAAATCTGCCAATACGATAGGAAACAGTCCTTAAATCCGTAAGTTTTTCAGCTGCATCGGGGATACTTTTGTTTCATAAAACAACAACTATGAAAACAATTCAAACTACCCTCAGCAAATTACCTTATGTACTCAGCTATTCAAGGCTCGCATTAACTTTACTAATTCTGCTTATGACCATCATTGAGCCTATGCAGAATTCTATCACCATTAGTGTGATCTTAGTGATGGCCCTTTTAACGGAAACTTTTGATAGTGCACTGGCTAAAAGATTCAAATTGTATTCTGTTTCATTAAGACAACTCGACAGTAAGATCGATACTTTTTTCTGGTTCTCCGTTTTGGTTCTTGTTATGGCAGTGTTTCCTGAATTCATCAAGGCACACGTTGTTCAGATCTTCACGCTCGTATCAATTGAGATATTTGTTCTTTTGATCGGATACAGAAAATTCAAAAAAAGTATGGCATTACACACCTACTCAGCTAAGGTCTGGGCTGCTTTGCTAACAATTACTGTACTTAATTTATGTGGCGGGAATGATGGTCGTATCGTATTCAATATAGCATTCATTTGGGGAATTTTATCACAAATAGAAGCTATATCCATTATTTTAAAACTCAGATCTTACAGGGCAGATGTGAAATCGATCTTCCATTTGGCAAAATAATTTATGGTCGGTAAAAACAATCGTTAAATTTAAATGTCACCTATGTTTTATTGATTCCGTTGAGACCTTTAACTCCTTTAATTTCGTATCTTTATGCTGCTATTTTTTACTATGCAGCAGATCAAAAATTATATTAACGGGCAGCTTTGCGAACCTGTTTCCAAAACCTATCTTGATAACTACAATCCTTCCACTGGAAAAGTTTATTCACTGATACCTGATAGCGATGAAAAAGATGTAGAGCTCGCTTGCACTGCTGCTAAGAATGCATTTCCACTCTGGAGTAATACACCCAAAGAAAAACGATCCTATTATTTACTCAAGATCGCTTCACTGATCGAAAAACATATCGACAAACTGGCACTCGCGGAAAGCATCGATAATGGCAAACCATTAAAACTTGCCAAATCGGTTGATATTCCCAGAGCGGCAGCAAATTTTCATTTTTACGGAACCGGAATACTTCACTTTGCTTCCCATTCACATAGCATGGAAGACACGGCCATCAATTACACCTTAAAACAAGCAGTTGGTGTGGCAGGTTGTATCTCCCCCTGGAATTTACCACTTTATCTTTTCAGCTGGAAGATTGCCCCTGCTCTTGCTGCCGGTTGTACTGTAGTGGCAAAGCCAAGCGAAGTGACTCCAATGACAGCTTACTTACTTTCAGAAATTTGCATTGAAGCTGGATTGCCGGCAGGGGTTTTGAATATTGTACATGGTCTTGGAGCTAAAGTTGGAAACGCTATTGTTTCGCATAAAGATATTCCGCTTATTTCTTTTACAGGAGGTACAGCAACCGGAAAACAGATCGCTTCCATTGCTGCCCCTATGTTTAAAAAAATGTCACTTGAACTGGGAGGAAAAAATCCGAATATCATTTTTGCAGATTGCAATTATGAAAAAATGCTCAGCACTACTTTACTTTCATCTTTCAGTAATCAAGGTCAGATCTGTTTATGTGGATCCAGGATCTTCGTTGAAAGAAAGATCTTTGATCAATTCAAGAATGATTTTGTTGCAAAAACAAAAGAACTTAGTGTTGGAGATCCATTGAATGAAAAAACAAAGGTGGGTGCAATTGTTTCCAAGCAGCACAGAGATAAAATCCTCAGTTATATAGAACTTGCGAAAACAGAAGGTGGTAAGGTATTGTGTGGAGGGAAACTATTTAATCCCGGAGGTGAATTGAGTGAAGGGTATTACATTGAACCAACTATTATCGAAGGATTGGATTACAATTGCAGAACAAATCAGGAAGAGATCTTTGGTCCTGTTGTTACCATCACACCTTTTGATACAGAAGAAGAGGCACTCTTAATGGCAAATTCTACTGTTTACGGTTTAGCAAGTGTTGTGTGGACAGAGAATCTGACACGTGCCCATAATATTGCGAATAAGATACATGCAGGTATTGTGTGGATCAATTGCTGGCTTTTAAGAGATCTTCGTACACCCTTTGGTGGCGTGAAAGCAAGTGGAGTTGGAAGAGAAGGAGGATTTGAAGCCATCGAATTCTTTACGGAGCCTAAGAATGTCTGCATTCGTTTATAAGTTTGGTGAACTATTACGAAATACTGGGAATTACAGAATCTGCCGGAACAAACGACATTAAAGCTGCATTTCGCAGGTTAGCAAAGATCTATCATCCGGATAAAAATCCTGCAGGACAAGAACAATTCAGAAGGATCTTGAAAGCATACGAGGTGTTGAGCAATCCCTCTTTGAAAAGAGCATATGATCTGAAGTTAAAGTATCATCGTAATGCAAATTCAAAACCCTCAAGAAACAAGAATGGAACAAAAACCTGGTCCTTTGAAGAAAAGGAAATGGCGAGGAGAAAATATTATGATGAGCATATAAAGAAGTACGCCAAAACAAATCCAATCCCAAAAGTTGATCCAAAAGAAATAAAACAGAACTACAACGAATACAAATACATTCTATTCGCGACCCCGATCGCAGTTGCACTTTTTCTGCTTATTGTAAATCTTGCCACCGGCTCTAAACCAATTCCCGTGAAATCAGTGAACAATAGCGTTGTGTCAAACGATCCAACAATGAAAATGGGAGATTCGCCTTATCTGGATCATTTCGGTACACAACATTACAACACGCAAGACTCGGTCAGCCTGATCATTAAAAACCAGAGTGGAAATGACCTGGTCATTTGTCTCTTTGAAAAAGATCATTTTATCAGAAGCTGTTATATCAGTGATGGGTTTTTCGCAGAAATCCCTCAATTACCTGTAAGGAAAGTGAAGGTTCGATATACTGCAGGGAAAGAATGGAAATCTTCGCAATATTACTCTCAAGTAAATGTTTACGGCGGCTTCAGTTCGTCTCCCGTTTTTTATAGGAGTAAAGTTGACATGGACCTTTCGACGGGAAACGAGCTAACGATCGTGAAAGGTACAAATGAGGGTTTCACTCCCATTCTGGAAGAAGAATTTTTTAATAAATAGTAATTATGATAAAAAAGATTGAACACATTGGCATTGCTGTTAAAGATCTAAAAGCAAGCAATGAATTATTCAAAAAAATATTCGGCAAGGAGCATTATAAAACTGAAGGAGTGGAGAGCGAAGGTGTGCTCACTTCATTTTTTCTAATAGGTGAAAGTAAAGTGGAACTGTTAGAGGCAACGAACGAAAGCAGCGCCATAGCTAAATTCATTCAGAAAAAAGGTGAAGGCATGCACCATATTGCTTTTGAGACCGACGATATTGAAAAGGAAATGGAACGATTAAGAGGAGAAGGATTTGAATTGCTGCACGTCACACCTAAAGATGGGGCCGATAATAAAAAGATCTGTTTTCTGCATCCAAAAAGCACGAATGGTGTGCTGATAGAATTGTGTCAGGAAAAATAATAAGTTCATTGTGAGAAGAATCAAGTCCGGTATCTGTTTGTTATTTGCGTTTCTGTTTTCTATTTTTCCTTCTACGGGATTCCGATTTATTTGTATTTTTGCTTTATCTTATGTCTGATATTAAAATCATCGTCCAAAACAACAATAACTCTGAAAAAGAATTGATTGCTCCAACCGATATGGGTTTGAGTTTAATGGAATTTTTAAAAGGTAATGAATATGACATTCTGGCCACTTGTGGGGGTATGGCTCTTTGCGCAACCTGTCACGTAGAAGTTCTTTCAAAATATGAAGTGCTAAAATCGATCAGTGATGAAGAATATGCCATGCTGGATACACTCCCAAACATCACCGATACTTCTCGTCTTTCCTGTCAGATCAAACTTTCACCGGAAATTGACGGGATCAAGGTGAAGATCATGGGCGATGGCCTTTAATTCAATTAAATGACTCCATGCAATTGACCTTCTTATTACTAAAATAAGTTAATTTGCTGTTAAAAGGAAGTTTGATCTCCTTTTCATTCATTCGCTTTCATACCTTTAATTAAATTAAACTGTCATGAGAAAACATATTTCAATTTTAACCCTATTTCTTCTAAGCGTAATCAGAGGAATATTTTTCCTTTTACCTGAAGAAGATCAAATTGAAAAGATCCTAGTTCAAACAGAATTCTATCCTGTAAATATTCTCGAGAAGAAAAGCACATTCGCTCCTCCAACCAATAAAGTAGAATGGATTCAGGCAAAAAATAAAAAAGCAAAAAATCTTGCCTTCAATGTAGAAGCAAGCAATGTGAATCAATTGATCACAGACATAGCCACCTCAACGGATCACTTCTTCTATAAAATGTCTAAGTCCGGAAAAAGCACTAAAATGAAATGGCTGATTGAAAAAAATAAGGGTGTTACCATTTTAAAATTGGTCGATCCAAGCCTTATTAAGCCAGTAAACACAGGAGGCTGCTAGTAGTTTTATTGCTCAATTGTCCTTTCCGAAACTTACCTTCTCTTTTTGTTGACTTTTCTCTTCAAGTTCGCTACTTGTAGCGCGAAGAATGAATGATCTTCTCTACTCCTTATTCAAGTAAATCAGAAATAAAGAATATTTAGTACATTTCCATTCGCAATATGATCGGAAGAATTATTCTGTTTCTTGTCCTCAACTTTTCAGCTTTAGGCATCGGCGGTCTTTTCACATCCGGAAGTGTGAACTCAGAATGGTATCAGAATTTAAAGATCGCGCCCTGGACTCCTCCGGGATGGGTATTTGGCTTTGCATGGACCAGCATTATGATCTGTTTTTCCTTCTATTTGGCTTATGCAGTGAAGCACACGGATAACTTAAGGATGTTGCTTGTTCTATACGCAATGCAATGGATCCTGAACGTCTCCTGGAATCCGGTCTTTTTTTACTATCATCATGTTCTCTTTGCCCTGTTCTTAATAATTACTCTGACAATTCTAATTGGATACATTTTCATTCATTATGCTTCTAGCGTAAAATTGAATTCACTTTTCCTGCTTCCCTATTTAATTTGGATGATCATTGCTACTTCTCTTAACGCCTACATATTCATTAAAAACTGATTATATTTACGACTACTTAATCATTCGGTATTCCTTAATTGTGAAAAGATCTGTTTCATTACTACTGCTAATCATTCTAGGCACATTTGTTCAGGCACAGAATCTTAGAGATGACCTTCTCCGTTCAACCTGGTATTGCGAAGGTGATCTTAACGATAGTATATTGAAATTATCCTCAGTTCAAACGGCAAACTTCCAATTCTCCTTAAAAATGAATAAGTCGGGCACGCTGATCCGAACATCTGTCAACGGTACTTTCTTAGATTCTTTGTACAAAGGAAAATTTCAAAAGAACTCCTTCACTCTGTCTTATTACAGCAAAGATTCAACCCTTGTTTATTGGTACAATGTAATATCCTCCAACAAGAAGAATTATCAAATGAAAAAAATGGGAAGCTTGCGAAATATCAGAAATGGCAAAGATACCGTTGGTTATGATTTTTTCTGGCTATCAAAAAAGAACAAAACAAGAAATATCTTTCTATTCGATAATATAACAGTAAAAACGGATCAAACAAAAACAAAAGGAAGTTTTTTCATGGTAAAAGGAGATTCTATTTATGTTGATTCAGCTAAAATAGCGCGTGACTACTTTGCAATTACCGGCAGAGATACTGTGCCTCCAAAATTAAAAGCAATTGCATTTCAGGATCTGAAATACATCAAACACGAACGAAAAAAACTGAACAAGGTGATGAACTGGTGCATTGCAGGCTCAGTGATCAGCGCTCTCATCATCTCGCCAGCCGTTTCTTTTGAAGGGTCGAATTTCAATTACGACAGGGCAGCCATGATCAGCTCCGTTTCAATGGCAACGTTACCGGTTTTTATTACAGGACGCTATGTCTTCTCTCATAAAAAAATGAGGGTCGGAACTGAGGCAAAAAAATCCTGGAGGATCTGGTAATAAAGTTCTTAAGCCTTTTTACATCCGCCCAACTTGCCCTTATTGGACCAAAAAATAATTGGCTTTTCCGTTAAAAAACTTCTATCTTGGGAAGGTAAATTCAATTCTAATTAAAACTTAAAATTATGAGCAAAGTACCTTCCGATCTTGACATTGCGCAAGCAGCAAAACTTCAACACATCTCTAAAATCGCAGCCAAATTGGGCGTTTCAGAAGATGATATTGATATGTATGGAAAATACAAAGCCAAACTCCCTTTGCATTTAATTGATGATGCGAAAGTAGCTAAGAACAATTTGATCTTGGTTTCAGCACTCACTCCTACTCCAGCCGGAGAAGGAAAAACAACTGTTTCCATTGGTTTGACCGAAGGATTGAATTACATTGGTAAACAAGCTACGGCGGTCTTACGCGAACCTTCATTAGGACCGGTATTCGGAATAAAAGGTGGTGCTGCCGGTGGAGGTTACTCACAAGTAGTTCCTATGGAAGATATCAACTTGCATTTCACAGGAGATTTTTCTGCGATCGAAAAAGCAAATAATTTACTTGCTGCACTCATTGATAATAACATTCAGAACAAAGCCGGAAATTTAGGAATTGACCCACGTACCATTCTATGGAAACGTGTCATGGACATGAATGACCGCTCACTTCGTCAGATCGTAATTGGTTTGGGTGGAACAGGTAATGGTGTACCTCGTGAAAACGGATTCAACATTACCCCGGCATCAGAGGTTATGGCCATACTTTGTATGAGCAAGAACATTGATGACCTTAAAACACGTTTAGGAAATATCTTTGTAGGCTTTACTTACGATCGTAAACCCATTTATGCCCGTGATCTGAAAGCACAAGGTGCTATGGCTCTTTTATTGAAAGATGCTATTCGTCCTAATTTAGTACAAACACTCGAAGGTAATCCGGCCATCATTCACGGTGGTCCTTTCGCAAACATTGCACAGGGAACCAACACCATCATTGCTACAAAAATGGGATTGAGCTTGAGTAACTATGTTGTTACTGAAGCTGGATTTGGTGCAGATCTTGGCGCTGAGAAATTCTTAGACATTAAATGTGCTTATGCTGGATTAAAACCAAAGGCTACTGTATTAGTGGCAACCATTCGCGCTTTGCGTCATCACGGTGGTGCTAACCCGGAAGAGTACGATACACCAAGCATGGAACGTGTTGAAAAAGGATTTGCCAATCTTGAAAAACACATTGAGAATATTAAAAAATTCGGCTTACAACCTGTAGTTGCTGTAAACAGCAGACACACCGATAGCGAAGAAGAAGTGAATTTAGTGATCGCAAAATGTGCAGCCATGGGCGTACAGGCTGTAAAGTCAGAAGGATGGGCCAAAGGTGGAGCAGGTACAGCTAAATTAGCAGAGGCAGTTGTTGCTGCTGTGGAAAGTGGCAAAAGTAATTTCAAACCTTTATACGACTGGAAAATGTCCGTGAAAGAAAAAATTGAGATCATCGCCAAAGAAATTTATGGAGCCGATTCAGTTGTTTACGCAAAAGATGCCATTGCCGGTTTAAAACGAATTGATAATCTTGGTTTGAATCATTTACCGATCTGTATGGCCAAAACACAAAAATCGTTCTCAGACAATGAGGCATTGCGTGGACGACCAACCGGATTTAAAATTACGGTGCGTGAATTTGAGATCGCTGCAGGTGCAGGATTTTTAATTCCAATCCTGGGTGATATGATGCGAATGCCAGGCTTACCTGCTGTGCCTGCATCAGAAGGAATGGATATTGACAGTAACGGAAAAATTTCAGGACTTTCTTGATCCGATTTACAAAATATCAGGGTAAAAAGATAGAATTACCCGGACAAGAACTAATTGTAGAGGATGCTTTGTTACAAGAGCATCCTCTTCAAATTATAATCAACGGAGAAGCATTAAGTATTACCATGCAAACTCCGGGTGATGAAAGGGATCTTGTGCGAGGCTTGTTATTCAGTGAAGATATTTTCCGGGATAAAAATGCAGATCTGCCAATGGAAATGATCACCAATGCTTCCGGTGTGATCGACAGTATTTCTGTTCGAATTGACAAAGATAAGTTAGGTAATGGATATGCAAATTCCCGCCAACTCTTGTCTGTCGCTTCCTGCGGAATCTGTGGAAGAACGGCTTTTGAAGGCAGACAAGGGAAACTTAGCAATAAGCCTGCATTGGAACTTGAACTTATACCAGCTTTGTTTGATATCATGAACGATCATCAAAAACTCTTTGAAGCTACCGGGGGTTGCCATGCATCAGCCGCTTTTGATATAAAAGGGAAATTGCTGGCCATTCGGGAAGATATCGGTAGACATAACGCGGTCGATAAGGTAATAGGCGCCTTGATCCATCAAAAACAACTGAAAGAAGCTTCTATTCTTTTGGTTAGCGGAAGGGTCAGTTATGAAATTGTTTCTAAATGTTTTATGGCCGGAATGCCCATGCTGGCAGCTGTTTCTGCCCCCTCTACTTTGGCAGTTGATTTCGCTAAAGAACTGGGAATTGAACTGATCGCTTTTGCCAGAGGCAATAAACTTACCGTTTATTCATAAGCCTAGCTGATTTTACCTTTTTTTCATGCCAATTAACAATAGTCCAACTGGCTATTCTCACTTTTAAAATCCAATAATTCCTATATTTGGATAAGACAAAAAAAATCAATAATTTAACTTCTTATCGTAGCTAAACCTGCGATTCAATTTTCTTATTATGTCTAAAAATCTTAGTGAATTATCAGGCAGAAAAGGATTAGATAATAATCTTTTTGATAAGCTTGGCAAACTGGCGCAGTCCAGCGGCACCCCGGATAAAAAAGATCTTGAAAAACTGGCGCAGGAATTCCTAATCGGAAATGCCAATACGTATGGAACTTCAACTTTCTATGATTTCCTTCGTCCGGAAAATAAAAATAAAAAAGTGTACGTGTGCAATGGCACGGCTTGTGTTTGTGCGGGTACTCAAGATAAAGTAGTAGATAAATTAAAAAAGAATTTTAAAAGTGAAGAGATCGGGCACATGACTTGTCTTGGCAGATGTCATGAGAACAGTGCCTTTCATTACAAGGGAAATAACTATTCGGGAAATGCCATTGACACTGTTAAGTTTGATGAGAAAGCAAATAACACCTCATTGGTGAAAGACAAATACCAAGTGAAAGCAAGTGGTCAAGCCATTCTCACCCGTCCATTCACCAACATCAACGATCATTATGCTCCCTTTAAAAAAGCCCTGAAAACAGATTCTGCTGCCGTTTTAAATGAGATCAAGATCTCCAATGTAAGAGGAAGAGGAGGAGCTGGTTTTCCAATGGGAATGAAACTGGAATTCTGCAGAAATGTAGAAAGCGATGTCAAATTCATCATTTGTAATGCCGATGAAGGAGATCCGGGTGCTTACTCGGACAGATACTTATTGGAAGAACGTCCACACTCTGTTCTATTCGGAATGATGATCGCCGGTTATGTGGCGAAAGCGAATTATGGTGTAGTTTACATTCGTGCTGAATATCCGGAAGCCGTTCAGATCACTCAAAAAGCCATTGATGAAATTCGAGCTGCCGGATTGATTGGAAAAAACATTGAAGGAAGTGGTTTCGATTTTGATTTCAAGATCATTCAGGCACAAGGTTCTTATATCTGTGGAGAAGAAACCGCACTCATCAATTCCATTGAAGGACAAAGACCGGAGATCAGAGTTCGTCCACCTTTTCCTGCTCAAAAAGGATTGTTCAACAAACCCACTACGGTAAACAATGTAGAAACATTAGCCGCTTTGCATTACATCATTGAGAATGGCGGAGCCAAATGGAAAGCCATTGGAACAGAAAAATCATCAGGAACAAAATTAGTAAGTCTTGATAGTTTTTTCAAGAATCCCGGTATTTACGAAGTAGAAATGGGAACAGCCCTTTCCGTTGTGGTGAATGAATTGGGTGGAGGATTTAAATCTCCCGTTAAAGCCATGCAAATTGGCGGTCCTTTAGGTGGACTAGTGCCTGTGTCCAAAATCAACGATCTCCAAATCGATTTTGAATCCTTCTCTAAGGACGGATTTTTATTAGGACACGCTTCTGTAATTTGTGTACCAGAGAAATTTCCGATCATGCATTTCATTGAACACATCTTTGATTTTGCAGCCTATGAAAGTTGTGGCAAGTGTTTCCCTTGTCGTTTAGGCACCAAACGTGGACATGAACTCGCTAAAAAAGCAATCGGCTCTGATTACAAGATCGATCGAGTGTTATTTGATGACTTACTTACCACTTTAGAAAAAGGATCCTTGTGTGCCCATGGTGGTGGAATTCCTCTGCCGGTACGTAACGCCATGCAATACTTTGATTCCGAATTAAAACAATATTTCAACTAAGAAAAATTTCGCAAATGAAAACAGCATACATCAATGACCTGCCGTTTGAAATAAAAGAAGGAGAAACCATCTTATCTTTTATTAAAAGAAACAAAGGGAAAAATGCAGTGCCCACACTTTGTGATGCACCTAATCTTGAACCATTCGGTTCTTGCCGCGTTTGTTCAGTAGATGTTGCCTTGCAACAGAACGGTAAAACAAAGGCAATGGCATCTTGCCACACACCGGTAATGGAAGGACAATATATTTATCCCGATTCAGACTCCATACAATCACTTAGAAAAAATATTGTTGAACTGGTACTGACCGATCACCCTTTGGATTGTCTGACCTGTGAAGTAAATGGAAATTGCGAATTACAAAGTGTAGCCGCTAAAGTCGGGATACGTGATGTTCGTTATCCGGAAGGAGAAAATCATCTCGATAGAAAAAAAGATCTCAGTCATCCTTACATGACCTCAGATTTCAGTAAATGCATCAATTGTTTCCGTTGCGTAAGAGCTTGTGATGAAGTTCAGGGACAATTTGTATTGAGCATGGCAGGAAGAGGATTTGATGCGCACATTGTGAAAGGTACAGAACAAAGTTTCATGGAGTCAGATTGCGTAAGTTGTGGTGCCTGTGCCCAGGCCTGCCCTACTTCCGCCATTTCAGATGTATTCCAATCAAAAGCCGTTTCGTCAACAGATGTGACACGTACGATTTGTACCTATTGTGGTGTGGGTTGTAATTTAAATGTGTCAACAAAGAACGGTAAGATAAAAAGTATTCAGGCTCCTTATGATGCAGAAGTGAATCAGGGACATACCTGTTTAAAAGGAAGATTTGCCTTCAAATTCTATGATCATCAGGAAAGATTGAATTCTCCAATGATAAAAAGAAACGGAGTATTTGAGAAAGTAAGCTGGGATGAAGCATATGATTATATAGCCACAAAATTAACTTCCTATAAAAAGGATTTTGGTCCTGATACAATTGCCGGAATTTCATCAGCCCGTTGTACCAACGAAGAAAATTACCTCATGCAGAAATTCATTCGTGCCGTGATTGGAACCAACAATATTGATTGTTGTGCACGAGTATGTCATTCACCTACAGCACTCGGTATGCAAAAAACTTTCGGAACGGGAGCTGCTACCAATTCAATTGATGATCTGAAAGATACTAATTGCATCATGGTCATCGGTGCTAATCCTACCGATGCGCATCCTGTTACAGGAGCAAAGTTGAAACAGTTTGCAATGAAAACTGGAAATGTGAGTATCGTGATCGATCCACGCAGAACTGAATTAGCCAAATATGCAACCCATCATATTCCATTAAGACCAGGCACTAATGTGGCTGTTTTAAACATGATGATGTATTACATCATTAAAGAAGGTTTGGTTGATAGATCATTTGTTGAATCGAGGACCGACGGATACGAGGAATTCACTAAAGAAATCTTAAATCTGGATCTCGATCAGATCGAAAAAGTTTGTGGCGTTGATAGGGAAATTATCCGTCAAGCTGCAATTGCTTATGCAAAAGCACCAAATGCGATGTCCTTCCATGGTTTAGGAGTCACTGAACATTCACAGGGAACATTTACAGTGATGCAAATTGCCGATCTGGCATTATTGACAGGAAACATAGGAAGAAGAGGAGTTGGAGTAAATCCACTAAGGGGACAAAATAACGTTCAGGGTGCAGCCGATATGGGAGCTCAGCCACATCAGGGTGCAGGTTATCTAGATGTGACCGATCCAAAAGTAAATCAATTGTATAACACATTCTATGGTGCTACAGTTTCAGGCGATATTGGCTACAAGATCCCTGAAATGTTTGATGCTGCCATTGCAGGAAAATTAAAAGCACTTTGGGTGATCGGGGAAGATATTGTTCAAACTGATCCTAATACGAATAAAGTGATCGAGGCGCTGGAAAAAACAGATCTCGTGATCGTTCAGGAATTATTCATGACAGAAACAGCGAAACATGCCGATGTAATATTGCCCGGTGCTTCATTTCTTGAAAAAAGCGGAACATTTACCAATGGAGAAAGAAGGATACAGGCAGTAAGACAGGTGGTAAAACCAGTTGAAGGAGCGAAACAAGACGGAGAGATCATTGTCGATATCATGAATAAAATGGGCTATCCTCAACCGGCATATCACCCTAAAACCATGCTCGAAGAGATCTCACAGATCGTTCCTTTCTTTGCAGGAGTTACATGGGAAAATCTTGGCACTAACGGTAAGCAATGGCCCGTTGCTAAGGACGGGACAGATACTAAAATTCTGCATCAAAGCGAATTCAAAATTGGGAAGGGAAAATTCCTTTTCAATAAATGGAAAGAAACAGAAGAGATCGTGCAGAATGGAAAAGATTTCCCTTATATCCTCACCACCAACCGTGAATTGGAACATTACAATTGCGGTGCCATGACACGCAGAACCGGAAATGAATTGATCCTGAGGGATGATTATCTTATGATCAATCCAGCAGATGCAGAAAAACACCTGATCAGCGAAGGTGACTATGTGTGCATAGAATCGCCTCGTGGAAAAGTGGATGTGAAAGCAAGAATAACCGATGAAGTGAAATCTGGTGTGTTAAGTACTACTTTCCATTTTCCGGAAATGCTCATCAATATATTAACGGGCGACGTGCACGACAGTGAAGCAAAGTGTCCGGAATATAAAGTAGTAGCTGTTCGGATCCGCAAGAGCAAAGGGAATTTTAAAAAGGCAAAAGAAACAGTTAGTTAGTATGACCTCGTCTCAGATCACAAGCAATACACTTGGTTTTTTAAAGAAACTGTCAAAGAACAACAACCGCGACTGGTTCAATAAGAACAAGGATTTATATCTGAAAGCGCAGGAGAACATGATCGCATTTGCAGATGCTTTGTTGTTGGAAATGCAAAAACATGATAAGATCGAAAACAAAAGCGGGAAGGATTCTTTAATGCGCATTTACCGCGATACACGTTTTTCAAAAGACAAAACCCCTTACAAAGATCACTTTGGTGGTGGATTTCAAAGAGAAGGTAAGAAATTAAGAGGTGGTTACTATTTTCAGATCGGTCCTGATTCTGCTTTTGCTGCCTGTGGATTCTATGCTCCGAATCCCGAGGATCTTCTAGCGATTCGAAAAGACATTGATTATAATTTCAAAGACTGGAAAAAGTTACTTGCGAATAAAAAATTGAGATCTACTTACGGTGAAATAGAAGGGGAAAAAGTTGCTTCTGCCCCAAGGGGTTTTGCAAAAGACAATCCTGCAATTGAATTACTGAAGCTCAAACAATTCTATTTTTCGAGAGAATTCAAGATCAGTGAAATAGTAAAGCCCGGCTTCTATAAAGAACTTAGTCAAACTTTCAAGAATGCAAGACCTTATCTGGATTACATGAGCGAGGTGCTTTCTTCGGATGCCAATGGCTCAAGTCTACTCTGATTTAACAATCAGAACTGATCAAAGTCCTGTTTTTTTGTATTCGGAATTCTGCATCACTTTTTATCTTTACGATTCCATTTTTTGACTGTAATGAAAAACAATTCCATTGAATTAATGTCGCCGGCCGGTTCTTTCGAATCGCTTCGTGCTGCTATTAAAGCCGGATGTAATTCTGTCTATTTTGGCATTGAGCAGTTGAACATGCGTGCTCGCTCCAGCATTAATTTCACTTTGGAGGATTTGAAAGAAATTGCAGAAATAGGAAAAAAGAATAATGTAAAGACCTATCTCACACTCAACACCATTTTATACGACCACGACATTCAACTCATGAAAAGCATCGTGGATACTGCTAAAGAAAGTGGGGTAAGTGCTATCATTGCAGCCGATCATGCAGCTATGAACTACGCCAAAAAGATCGGAATGAACATTCACATTTCTACTCAGGCGAACGTATCCAATATCGATACGGTAGAGTTTTACTCAGCTTATGCAGATGTGATCGTGCTGGCAAGAGAGCTGAGTTTAAAACAAGTTGCTGAAATCACACGCGAAATTAAAAGAAGAAATATTTGTGGACCTTCCGGAAAGCCAATTCAAATCGAGATCTTCGCACATGGAGCTCTTTGTATGGCTGTATCCGGCAAATGTTATCTGAGTTTGCATTCGCATTATGCTTCCGCAAACAGAGGTGCCTGCGTTCAAAATTGCAGAAGAAGTTATATCGTTACCGATAAGGAAGAAGGAATTGAATTTGAGGTGGACAATGAATACATCATGTCGGCTAAAGATCTTTGCACCATTGATTTCATTGATAAAATACTGGATGCAGGAGTTAGCGTATTGAAAATAGAAGGCCGTGGTCGCTCTGTTGATTATGTCTACACGGTTACAAAATGTTACAAAGAAGCTATTGAGGCATATGACGAAGGAAGTTTCTCTAAAGAGAAGGTAAATGATTGGAAGACCAGACTTGCTACTGTTTTCAATCGTGGCTTTTGGGATGGCTATTATCTTGGCAAAAAAATGGGAGAATGGTGTGATGAGAACGGCTCTAGATCTACACGAAAAAAGATCTACATTGCGAAAGGCGTGAAATATTTTTCTCAAGCCGGCGTGGGCGAATTCAAATGCGAATCGCACGATCTGCATGAAGGTGATGAGATCATGATCACCGGTCCAACCACCGGAATTATTCAAATGAAAGTGAAAGATCTGCATGTGGCAGGCCAATCAGCCAAAACAGCAGTGAAAGGAGATGATTTTACACTCGCATTGGAAGAAAAGATCCGTCCTTCTGATAAGCTTTACAAACTCATACCCGAAAATCAATGATACAGATCTCACAGCAGCGTGTGCGATGCATAGGCTGCAATGCCTGCGTAGAAGCAGCAGAACAACGCTGGCGTATCTCTAAACGAGACGGAAAGTGTACGCTGGTGGGCGGAGTAGAAAAAAAAGGAATCTATATCGTAAATGTTCCGGATCATGAGCTAAATGAAAATCTACTCGCGGCAAAGAATTGTCCGGTGCATATCATTCAGGTCAAACAACTCTGATCTACACATTGTTAATTACTCCAAGTCAATTTCGTTTCATTAGAAGGCAAGGTTCCTATCTTTGTTGTGAACATGGAAACGGCAATTCTATTTTTATTCATTATCGGTTACATCCTCATTGCATTTGAACATGTAGTAAAAGTGAACAAAGCGGCCATTGCTTTGTTGACGGGAGTTTTGTGCTGGACCGTTTATGCACTTTCCGGAGCAGATCATCACCTTATCAATGAATATTTTGAATCTCATCTTTCAGAGATCTCCGGCATCATCTTCTTTTTAATGGGCGCAATGACCATTGTCGAACTCATCGATGCGCATGATGGATTTGAAGTGATCACGAACCTCATCAAAACAACTGACAAAAGAAAATTACTTTGGATCATCTGCCTGTTCACATTCTTTCTTTCTGCAATACTCGACAATCTAACTGCAACTATTGTTATGGTTACTTTGGTGCGAAAGTTGATCTCTGAAAAGAACGATCGGCTTTTATTTATCGGCATCCTGATCATTGCTGCAAATGCGGGTGGGGCTTGGACACCAATAGGAGATGTCACCACTACTATGCTTTGGATAGGAGGACAATTGAGCGCAAAGGCCATCATGAGCTCATTGCTTCTTCCAAGCTTAGTTTCACTTTTGATTCCTTTACTGATCGTCTCACTGCAATTAAAAGGAAAAGTACATCACTCCGAAGCCATTTCAGAAGTCGATTCCCCATCTGCTACTCCCTTTCAGAGAAAATTCATTCTATTTTCCGGTATAGGTATTTTGCTTTTTGTTCCTGTATTCAAAACCATCACGCACCTTCCTCCGTTCATGGGTATGTTAATCGGCTTAGGAATATTATGGGTGATCTCAGAGTTGATCCACAAAGACAAAGATGAATCCGACAAGAATAATTATTCTGTTTTATATGCATTGAGAAAAATAGACATGCCCAGTATTCTCTTCTTTCTCGGAATTCTGATCTCTATCATGGCTCTTCAATCCACAGGACAACTCACTGCACTTGCCGGCTTTATGAATGAAAAGATAGGTGATACCAATCTTATCGTCATGACCATCGGGTTACTATCGGCTATTGTAGACAATGTGCCTTTGGTTGCAGCTTCCATTGGCATGTATGATCTGCAAACCTATGCCAGTGATCACTACTTCTGGAAATTTTTAGCCTATTCTGCCGGTACCGGAGGCAGCATTCTCATCATTGGTTCAGCGGCAGGAGTTGCCGCAATGGGGATGGAAAAAATAAATTTCATCTGGTATTTTAAAAAGATCTCCTGGTTGGCCTTACTTGGATTTTTTGCAGGGGCCTTTACTTTTATGGCATTAAACTAAAAACTTCTTTTACAAGCAGATAGAAAAAATTTAAACGTTTTATTTGGATTCGGCTTCAGTCTATCGTATTTTTACGATTAAATAAAAAAATGGGAAGCTCTAAAACAGAAGATTTCACAGTAAAGCAGAATAAGATCGCTAATTTCTGCAAGGCGCTGGCACATCCTGCCCGTGTTGCCATCCTGGAATTGCTTTTAAAAAAAGAAGTCTGCATCTGTGGTGACATCGTAGATGAGCTTCCACTCTCTCAAAGTACAGTATCGCAACACTTAAAAGAATTAAAAGAAGCAGGCTTGATCAAAGGAGATATCGACGGAACCAAAGTCTGCTATTGCATTGATCAGAAAGAATGGGAACAGGCAAGCAAATACCTGGGTGCTTTCTTCGAAACAAAACAAAACAAAGTGAAATGTTGCTGAAGATTCATCGAATATTAACGATAAATAAAAGTATATGAAACTATCAGAATTTAAAACTCAGCTCAGCAAATTGAATGAGATCAATTTTGTATTACCGAATGGCGAAATCGTACCTCAGCACTTTCATGTCACGGAAGTAGGACAGGTAAACAAACACTTTATTGATTGTGGAGGAACTGTTCGCAATGAAAAAACAGTGAATTTTCAATTGTGGGAGGCAAATGACTTCGATCATCGATTGGCTCCAAAAAAATTAACGGACATTATCGCCTTGTCTGAAAAAGTATTGGGATTGCAAGACGGTGAAATTGAAGTGGAATATCAAAGTGAAACCATTGGTAAATACGGCTTGGAGTTCAACGGAAAAAACTTCTCTCTTACTCAAAAACAAACCAATTGTCTTGCGAGTGATAAATGTGTTATCCCAGCTGGCAAATTGAAAGTGAGTCTATCGGATTTACAATCCAAAAGTTCCTGCTGTACGCCGGGTTCCGGATGCTGTTAATGAATAGAAGATGTACAGCTCAATAAAAAAGTATTGCGAAGAAAGGATCCTTGAATTTGGAGAAATTAACTCCGAAAGAAAACTACTTTTGAATAAAATTTCCAATTACATCAGTGAAAAACGGAAAGAGAATAAACCGGTCAATCTGATCTATATCTGTACACACAATTCAAGAAGAAGTCATTTCGGACAGATATGGGCGCAAGTAGCAGCAGCGTATTTTGATATGAATGATGTTCATTCCTTTTCCGGCGGAACAGAAGAAACAGCTTTTCATCCCAATGCGATTGAAGCATTGAGAAAATGTGGATTTGAGATCAAAGCTGAAAAAATAGAAAAGAACCCAGTCTATCATTTACTTTTCTCAGAAGATAATAAACCTCTGATCTGTTTCTCGAAAAAATATGACCACAAGATCAACCCCCAAACTGAATTTGTTGCCATCATGACCTGCAGTGATGCAGAACAGAATTGTCCTTTCATTCCCGGCGTAGAATTAAGGATCGGCACCACTTACGATGATCCAAAGGCATTTGATAATACCCCATTGCAAGACAAAAAATACAGTGAGCGCTGCATGCAAATTGCCAGAGAAACTTTTTATGTCTTCAGTAAGGCTAAAGAATTAATGCATGCGTAAATACTTAGCCGAATTCATCGGGACATTTTGTTTGGTCTTCTGTGGTACAGGAGCCATTATCATTGATCAGGAGAGTGGTGGAAGCATTACTCATGTAGGTGTGGCTGCAGTTTTTGGATTGATCGTAAGTGCTATGATCTATGCCTTGGGTGATATTTCAGGAGCGCATTTGAATCCGGCTGTTACAATAGCCTTTTGGCTCTCTAAACATTTTCCTGCAAAAGAAATATTACCTTATGTTATTAGTCAGACAAGTGGCGCTTTACTAGCAAGTCTTGTTTTAAAATATTTATTTCCGGTCAATCAATTACTAGGTTCTACTCTGCCAGCCGGGACAGAAGCACAATCCTTTATTCTGGAGATCATACTCACTTTTATATTGATGTTAGTGATCATCTTTACAGCGAAAGGAAGCAAAGAGCAAGGATTGTTTGCTGGCTTGGCTATTGGTTCTGTTGTTTTGTTGGAAGCAATGTTTGCCGGACCGATCTGTGGAGCGTCCATGAATCCCATACGTTCATTGGCGCCTGCTTTGGTTTCCGGTCATACAGAACATTTGTGGATCTACCTTAGCGCTCCGATCATTGGCGCTGCTTTAGCAATCGGTACCTGGAAAATATTAAAGACGAATTAACATGAAACAGAAGAAAACAATTTGGGCCAGCATCACAGGAGGGCTCACTTCCACCGCACCTATTCTACTTTCTTGTTGCAAAAGCGGAGCCTGCATTGGTGTTTGTGCTAGTCCTTTCGCTTCTTTGTTCGGCATCTCTTCATCTGCTCTGGCGAGTTCTCCAATTGTGAGTGCTTTGGAACCTGTATTGATTGCCGTGAGCGCAGTTTCTTTTACTATTTCGTATTATTCACTATACGTTCTTCCTAAATTGAATTGCCCAACGGGGGATTGCGCCTGTGAGCCCGATGAAAAAGAAAAAAGGAAAACGAAAATGGCTAAGATCATCTTTTGGTTAGGCTTAGTACTCAGCTTGAGTTTCCTTAGCTATTTTGAATACAACAAATACCAGACGGCCGTTTACCAACAAGAGCAGGCTGATTTAGCCGGCGAAGAAGGAGCCTGTTGTGCAGAAGGTGATAGTGAGTGTGAGAAGTGAATATAGAATATCCTATAAGATCTTAACGACTTTGTCACCCTGAACTTGTTTCAGGGTCTACTACGCAATTTTAAAATAGAAAATCTATTCAGAACACTTGTTGAACTTCAATCCCAGTCTTTTGCAAGATCTATTAATTCAGGATTTAATTCCTTAATTAAGTTTATCTTCCATTCTCTGTGCCAACGCTTAAGTTGTTTCTCTCTTTTAATTGCTAATGTGATGCCTGAAATTTGCTCGAAGTACATAAGTTCGAATAATCGATATTTACTTGTGAATTCAGAACCAATTCCATTTCTATGCTCTCTCACCCGTCTTTCTAGATCGTTAGTAACTCCAACATAAAGCGTACTTCTTGTTTTATTTGACATGATGTAAACGTATGCATTTGTGAGCTTTGGCATTTTAAATGAAACTATAAACTTGAATAAATAAATTATTCATTAAAATTAGCTTCTAATTTGATTTCATTGATAATTTACCGCAAATGCATTTTCTTATCTGATTAGAGATGCTGAAACAAGTTCAGCATGACGCAGATTTCAAAATAGATCAGATGACTATCTGTCAATAAGAGTCGTTCTACCTCAGATCCGCATTGATATCCTTCAAAGCTTCAGAACCAGGACAAAGCACATCTTCTTTCAACTTGTTCAATGGCACATCGCTGGTTTTGATCATGTGATGCAGATCCTTTGTGTCCGGATTAACATAGATCAATCCGGTTAAGATCTCATTCTTTGATTTTGCATTGATGATCGCATTCATGGCCGATTGTCTATCCAATGGGTCCCACTCTTCAGCTAATTTATGTAATTGGATCACAGAACCATCATGCATGGTCACTTCTTTGTGACTACCCTTTGAATATTTTACGCTGATCTCCTGCATCTCCGGAACAAAATCCATTGTTGCAGTTGCTTCTACGTGTTCACGAACATAATCGTACGCTTTGGTTGAACCCGGATTATTATTGAAGGTGACACAAGGAGAGATCACATTGATGAAAGCAAAACCGGGATGATTGATGGCAGCTTTGATCAATGGCACTAACTGTCTCTTGTCACCCGAAAAACTTTGGGCCACAAAAGATGCGCCTAACTCCAGTGATAAACTGGCCAGATCTATGGCTTCAAAAATATTGGTATTACCTGATTTATTCTTTGATCCATTGTCTGCAGTAGCTGAATCTTGTCCCTTCGTTAAACCATAACAACCATTGTTCATCACAATGTACACCATGTTCAGGTTTCTTCTTACAGCATGTACAAATTGTCCCATTCCAATGGAAGCAGAATCACCATCACCCGAAACACCAAAGTAGATCAGGTCTTTATTCGCCAGATAAGCTCCGGTAGCTACGGAAGGCATACGTCCATGAACAGAGTTGAATCCATGGGAATTACTTAAAAAATAAGCGGGAGTTTTAGAAGAACAGCCTATGCCAGACAGTTTTGCCAAACGATGAGGTTCTATATTTAGCTCATAACAAGCCTGCACCACACCGGCAGAAATGGAATCATGTCCACATCCTGCACACAAAGTAGAAAGTGATCCTTCATAATAATCAATGGTATATCCCAGTTTGTTCTTTTGCAGTTCGGGATGGCGGAATTTCGGTTTTACATAGGTCATGTTACTTGCTCTTTGATTTTAATGAAACACTCAGACTTTTTTCAATATCATTCAGGATCTTATCAGCGGTAATTGGCATACCGTTGTAATTTAATACAGAAATGAGTTTATGCGGATCGGCTTGCAGTTCGATCATTAACAGACTCTTCATCTGTGCATCTCTGTTCTGTTCGATCACAAACACTCGCTCGTGAGAATTAATAAAATCTTCCACTGTTTTATTGAAAGGGAAGGACTTGATTCGTAATGCATCAACCAAAATACCTTTTTCTTTCAAAAGATCCATGGCTTCCTGTGCTGCATAGGTAGATGTTCCGAAGAATAAAATACCATTTTCAAATTGATTCTTTCCTTCGTGTAATTCAGGCGCAGGCACCATGTTCTTTGCTGTTTCCCATTTCTTCATCAGTCGGTCCATATTGCGCTGATAGGCATCTCCGTCTTCTGTATAAACAGCATACTCATCTCTTGATGTTCCACGTGTGAAATAAGAACCTTTGGTTGGATGTGTTCCTGGATAAGTACGGTAAGGAATTCCATCCTTATCTACATCGAGGTAGCGACCAAATCGCTGGATCTTATCCAAGTCTTCAGCGCTCAGTACTTTTCCACGCTTGAATTTTCGTTTATCATCCCATGTTAATGCAGGTGAAATATGATCGTTCATTCCAAGATCGAGATCCGTTAGCATGATCACAGGCGTTTGTAATTCTTCCGCCAGATCAAATGCATCAGCAGTCATGTCAAAACACTCTTTCGGTGTTGCAGGAAATAACAAAACATGTTTGGTATCTCCATGTGAAGCATAGGCTGCTTCCAATATATCTGATTGCTGCGTACGTGTTGGCATTCCTGTAGATGGGCCAGTTCTCTGCACATCGATCAACACTGTTGGTATCTCTGCAAAATAGGCTAATCCTAAAAATTCATTCATCAAAGAAACACCAGGACCACTTGTAGCCGTGAAGGATCTTGCTCCATTCCAATTGGCACCGATCACCATTCCAATGGCGGCCAATTCATCTTCTGCCTGAACGATCGCAACATTTCTTTTTCCTGTGATCTTATCTACACGAAACTCATCTGCATAATTCATGAAAGCTTCTACTACAGAAGTTGATGGTGTGATAGGATACCATGCAGCGACTGTTGCACCTGCGTAAACAGCTCCTAAACCACAAGCGGAGTTTCCGTCGATCATGATAGCGTCACCCAACAGATCTCTTCTCTCCAATTTAAATTCCAATGGATATTTAAAATGTGTATGTACATAATCCATTCCCATTTGCAATGCTTTTATATTGGAAGGAATCAATTTTTCTTTTCCTTTGAATTGATCGGCTAATAAACCTTCCAATACACTGAATTCAATATCCAGCAATGCTGTCAACGCTCCAACGTAAATAATATTCTTGAACAATTGTCTTTGTCTTGCATCAGAATAAGCGTTATTACACATTTCCATTAATGGAATTCCCAAATAAGTAATATCCTCGCGAATATAATTTGCAGGCAATTTCTTAGAACTGTCGTACATGAAATAACCTCCCGGCTTTACAGAAGCCACATCATTGGCCATGCTCTGGGGATTCACGGCTACCATGAGATCGATTCCTTCTCTTCTGCCCAAATATCCTTTTTCATTCACCCTTACTTCGTACCAGGTGGGTAAGCCTTGTATGTTGGATGGAAAAATATTTTTCGGTGTAACCGGTATTCCCATTCGGAAAATGGCCTTTGTGAAGAGAAAATTTGCACTGGCAGAACCTGTTCCGTTCACGTTGGCAAACCTCACCACAAAATCGTTTATTTTAGTCTTGGACATTTTAATTTCTATTAATGTTATCGATCTGAACTTTCTTTAATATTTCTTTGTGTTGATGATATTCTTTTCATTTCCGGCTTTGGTCACTCCATAGAAGAATTTCTGCATATCCCAGGCTGCAGTCGGACAACGCTCAGCGCATAATCCGCAATGGAGACAAACATTCTCATCTTTCACCATGACTCTTTTTGTTGGAAGAGATGCAGAAATGTAGATGTCCTGCGTTTTGTTATTTGCAGGCATTTTCAATTTCGCGCGCAGATCCGTTTCTACTTCTTCATTTTCAGTAAAAGTGATGCAGGAAGTTGGACAAATATCCACACAGGCATCACACTCAATACATTTTGTCTCTGTAAATACGGTTTGTATATCACAATTCAGACATCGTGACGCCTCCTTAAATCCGGTAGGAAGATCGAAACCTAATTCTACTTCCTTTTTACGGTTGGAGAGTGTTACTTTTTTATCAGCCTGTGGTACTGCATAGCGATGATCCAAAGCTACTTCGCTGTCATAACTCCATTCGTGAATTCCCATTTTCTGACTCACCAGATTCACCATTGGAGAAAGGCGGTCTTTTACAAGATCCTTTGAATTACAGAACAGATCGATGGAAACTGCCGCCTGATGTCCGTGCGCCACTGCCGTGATCACATTCTTTGGTCCCCATGCCGCATCACCTCCAAAAAATACTTTTTTGTTGCTGGATTGAAAGGTAGTTTCATTTACAACCGGCATTTCCCATTTGTCGAATTCAATCCCGTTGTCACGCTCGATCCAAGGAAAACTATTTTCTTGTCCAATTGCGATCAACACATCATCGGCAGGATAGAACACATCGGCTTCTCCGGTTGGTACTAATTTTCTTTTTCCACTCTCATCGTATACGGGATGAACTTTTTCGAAGGTCATTCCTTTTAAAACACCATTCTCCACCACAAATGATTTGGGTACATGATTATCAATGATCGGAATATCTTCATGAATGGCATCTTCTTTTTCCCAAGGAGAGGCTTTCATTTCGGCGAATGGACTTCTCACGATCACCTTAACATTCTCGCCACCCAATCTTCTTGATGTACGACAACAATCCATAGCTGTATTTCCACCACCCAGAACAATTACATTCTTACCAACTTTTTTCGTGTGCTCAAAAGCAACACTGGCCAGCCAATTGATCCCAATATGAATATTCGCTGCTCCTTCTTTTCTTCCCGGAACATCCAGATCACGTCCTTTAGGAGCGCCGGTTCCAACAAATACAGCATCATAATCTTTAGAAAGAACTTCTTTCATGCTCTTCACATAGGTATTGAAGTGAGTGTGGATCCCAAGATCAAGAATAAAATTCACTTCTTCATTCAATACTGTTTCAGGAAGACGGAAGGAAGGGATCTGACTTCTCATAAAACCACCCCCGGCTTTTTGCTCATCGAATAAATGCAGCTCATATCCCAATGGGGCAAGATCTCTTGCTACTGTGAGAGAGGCAGGTCCACCCCCTATCAAGGCAACTTTCTTTCCATTCTTTGGAAAAGGGCCTTTGGGCATCAGTTTTGCAATATCACCTTTGTTATCGGCTGCTACGCGTTTTAAACGGCAAATAGCTACGGGCTCCTCTTCTACCCTAACCCTTCTGCATGCAGGCTCACAGGGTCTGTCACAAGTTCTTCCCAATACACCGGGAAAAACATTGGAATCCCAGTTCACCATATAGGCCTCCGGGTATTTCCCTTCCGAGATCAGTCTGATATAGTGAGGTACAGGTGTATGTGCCGGACAAGCATACTGGCAGTCTACCACTTTGTGGTAATACTCTGGGTCTTTATGATCTGTTGGTTTCAAGTCTGAAAAAATTAAAATTCAATTAATAATTCACTTCATCTAAAACTTCCATATACTGCCTTTTTCATTGGAGAAAACAGAAAACAGGAAGTTAAGAATACGTCCAAATTTAGTACTAATTTCTATAAAAACACAGAAAGAAAGGAATTGTCGAAAACTAATTTCTTCAGTGAAAAAACCCATTAAATAACTTGAAAATCCCGATTTTATTATTATAATTTATCACCGTTATTCTTTTTAAGGAACAAGGACTGTATTATTGGAATTTGAGGGTTTTTTTGGCTTTTATCCCAATATAATTTTGCTAATTTTGCGTTTCATCATAGTAAAAATAAAATGGATAAATTCTCCTATATAGGCACAAGCGATGTAAATGCAATTGACAGCCTGTTCTTACAATACACCGAAGATCCAAACTCGGTAGACCCTTCCTGGCGTGATTTTTTCAAAGGATTTGAATTTGCCAGTACGAATTACAGCAGTAATAACGGAAGCATCCCCGAGAATGTTTCCAAAGAATTTAAAGTGATCGGTCTCATTGCAGGCTACCGTTTACGTGGCCATCTTTTTACTCAAACCAACCCCGTACGCGTAAGAAGAACTTACCAGCCAACATTGGATCTGGAGAATTTCGGATTGAGTGAAAAAGATCTGGAGACTGTTTTTCAGGCAGGAAATGAAATTGGAATTGGAAATGCGAAATTAAAAGATATCATTGCACATTTGAAACAAACCTATTGTGGAAGTATTGGTGCAGAATACATGTTCATGCGTGAACCACAAGTGATCAAGTGGCTTCAGGAAAAAATGGAGAAGTCGAAGAACACGCCGACTTTCAATGATCAGGAAAAAACGAAAATTCTGACTGACCTGATCCATGCGGTTGTCTTTGAAAATTATCTGCATACCAAATTTGTCGGTCAGAAACGTTTTTCACTCGAAGGAGGAGAAACGGTGATTCCGGCTATCTCTGCCTTGATGCATCAGGGCGTAGATACAGGGATTGAAGATTATGTTATCGGTATGGCACATCGTGGACGATTGAATGTGCTTACCAACATCATGAACAAGACCTACAAGGATGTGTTCACGGAATTTGAAGGAAGACCAAGTGAAGATTCACTGTTTGACGGAGATGTAAAATACCACATGGGTTATTCTTCCGATCAAATTGATAATGGGAAAAAAGTTCACATCAGTTTAACGCCTAATCCTTCTCACCTCGAAACAGTGGCTCCTGTAGTGCAGGGAATTGTTAGAGCTAAAATTGATAATTTACATAAAGGTGATCATTCTAAAGCCTGCCCTATCATCATTCACGGAGATGCTGCGGTTGCAGGACAAGGAATTGTTTACGAAGTTTTACAAATGAGTCAGCTGGAAGCCTACAAGACCGGTGGCACCATTCACTTCGTGATCAATAACCAAGTAGGCTTTACAACGAATTATGTTGATGCCCGTTCTTCTACTTATTGCACCGATGTTGCAAAAGTTGTTTTGAGTCCGGTGTTTCACGTAAACGGAGATGATGTAGAAGCTTGTTGCTTTGTTGCGAAACTGGCTATGGAATTCAGACAGAAGTTTCACCGTGATGTTTTCATTGATGTATTGTGCTACCGTAAATACGGACATAATGAAGGGGATGAGCCTCGCTTTACACAACCATTACTTTACAAAGCCATTTCCACTCACCCCAATGTAAAAGAAATTTACACAAAGAAACTGGCGGATAGTGGATCTCCTTTGGCAGAAAAATCAAAAGAGATAGAAAAAGAATTCAAAGCACAATTGGATTCTAATCTGGATGAAGCGAAGAAAACAGCCAATACCAAGATCACCTCTTTCCTGGAAGGAAACTGGAAAGGGATCAAAATGGCAGGTGAAAAAGATTTTGAAGAATCACCCGACACGAAGGTGGATGAAAAAATATTCTTAGACATCGCTAAAAAAACAACGGAGTTACCCAAGGATAAGAAATTCTTCAATAAGATCCAGAAAGTATTCGAGGACAGAAAAGCCATGATCACCAATGATAATTACGATTGGGCCATGGGAGAATTGATTGCATACGGTTCTTTGATGCACGAAGGTTTTCCGGTTCGTTTCAGCGGACAGGATGTTGAACGTGGAACTTTCTCTCATCGCCACGCAGTCATCAAAATTGAGGACTCAGAAGAAGAATACACTCCTTTGAATAATGTGAGTGATAAAACCAAGATCGGAATTTACAATTCATTGCTGAGCGAATACGGTGTGCTTGGTTTTGAATATGGTTATGCCTTTGCTGCTCCTAATACCCTTACCATTTGGGAAGCTCAATTCGGTGATTTCTTCAACGGAGCGCAGATCATCATCGATCAATACCTCACTTCAGCAGAATACAAATGGAGAAGGATGAACGGATTGATCATTTTATTGCCACATGGATATGAAGGACAGGGTCCGGAACACTCCAGCGCCAGAATGGAACGATTCTTACAGGCCTGTGCAGAAAACAATATTCAGATCATCAATGCAACTACACCGGCTCAGCAGTTTCATGCTATCCGTCGCCAGTTAAAAAGAGATTTCAGAAAACCATTGGTTTGTTTCACGCCAAAAAAATTACTTCGCTACCCAAGCTGTGTAAGCAAGCTAAGTGACTTTACAAAAAATAAATTTAGAGAGGTGCTGGACGAACAAGTAGATGCAAAGAAAATAACGCGAATTGCTTTCTGCTCTGGTAAGATCTATTACGATCTGATCGAAAGAAGAGAAAAAGAAGGTTGTGATGATATTACATTCATCCGTTTGGAACAATTGTATCCTTTCCCTTCCAAACAGGTTGATGCCATATTGAAAAAGTACAACAAGGCAAAGGAATTCCTCTTTGTTCAGGAAGAACCAGAGAATATGGGTCCTTGGAGATTTGTAGACAAGAATCTGCGTTCACTCAACTTAAAATACATTGGTAGAGAAGAAGCAGCCAGTCCGGCTACCGGATTCGCGAAGCGTCATGCGATGGAAAACGAAGAGATCATGACCGGCATCTTTGCAAAAGTGACAGTAAAATAAATTTAAAGAAATCAGATAAAGAAAAACATTATGGCAATTGTAGAATTAAAAGTACCAAGTCCGGGTGAATCCATCACCGAAGTAGTTATTGCACGTTGGGTAAAGAACACAGGAGATGTAGTAGAAAAAGATGATGTGTTAGCGGAAATTGATTCCGATAAAGCAACATTGACTTTAAATGCAGAAGAAAGCGGGAAGATAGAAGTACTCGCTGCAGAAGGTGATACCGTTAAAGTAGGACAAGTAGTTGTGAAGATAGACACTTCCGTGAAGCCGGAAGCAAAGGCAAAAGTAGAAACCAAAGCAGAAGTGAAAACCGAAGCTAAAAAGGAAGAACCTAAAAAAGCGACAGTCGTTGAAAACACGAAAGTTGAAACCTATGCGAGTGGTACACCAAGTGTAGCTGCCTCAAAAATAATGGCAGAGAATAATATCAAATCTGCTCAATTGAACGGCAGTGGTAAAGACGGCAGGATCACGAAACAAGATGTGCTTTCTGCTTTATCGAACGGATTGCCAACGGCAGCAAAAATATTAAGTAATAGCTGGCAAGGTGGAAGGGATAAGGACAAAGTGAAGATGACCTCTTTGCGAAAAGTAGTAGCCAAGCGTTTAGTTTCCGTGAAAAATGAAACTGCCATGTTAACTACTTTCAATGAAGTAGACATGAGCGCTATCTATGAGATCCGCGCGAAGTACAAAGATAAATTCAAAGAAGTACATCAGAGTGGGATCGGCTTCATGAGCTTTTTCACGAAAGCCGTTTGTGAAGCACTCTATCATTTCCCTGCAGTGAATGCAATGATAGATGGAGAAGAAATTGTTTACAATAAATATTGTGACATAGGAATTGCTGTAAGTGCACCGAAAGGATTAATGGTTCCGGTATTGCGTAATGCAGAATTGATGAGTCTGGCTGAGATCGAACTAGGAATAAAAGCAATGGCCATCAAAGCCCGTGACGGTAAGTTAACCATTCCTGAAATGGAAGGCGGAACCTTTACTATTACCAATGGTGGTGTGTTTGGAAGTATGATGAGTACTCCTATCATTAACCCTCCTCAAAGCGCGATCCTAGGCATGCACAATGTGGTTGAACGTCCAATGGCCGTGAACGGAAAAGTGGAGATCCGTCCAATGATGTATGTTGCTTTGAGTTATGATCATCGTATCATCGATGGAAGAGAAAGTGTAGGTTTCCTTGTAAAAGTGAAAGAAATGCTGGAGAATCCAACGCGTATGATGTTCGGTGGTAAGAATCCGGAAGAGGTACTTTTAGGACTTTAAATACATGAAATGAAAAAACATTTAATTGTTCTAATCTTAGCTTCCATTTCTTTTATTTCCTTCTCACAGGAAAAAAAAGAATACGATGAAGTTCTAGCAAAAAAATTGGGCTCCGATGATTACGGCATGCGCAAATACGTGATCGCCTTTTTAAAAGCGGGCCCGAATAGAAATCAAGATTCGGCCACGGCAGCCAAATTACAAGCGGCACACATGGCCAATATTGTTCGCATGGCAGAAAAAGGAGAACTAGTTGTAGCGGGTCCCTTTTTAGATAACACCGAAATAAGAGGGATCTATATCTTTAATGTAGAAAGTATTGAGAAGGCAAAACAATTAACGGAGACGGATCCTGCGATACAAGCAGGCAGACTCATAATGGAATTACATCCCTGGTATGGATCAGCTGCCTTGATGCAGGTGAATGAAACGCACAAGAAGATCCAGAAAAAAGATTTCTAATTACTCAACTATCACCTTTTTGGTGATATCGCTGTTCGCACCTTTGATCTTCAGAAAATAAATTCCGGAAGAAAGACTTTGTGTGCTGAAGCTAAATGTGTTTTGCTTCACTTTCACCCAATCTCGTAAGAGCAGGGTTACCATTTTTCCCTGTGCATCGTACAATTCAAAACTTAAATACTCCGGCTCTCTCAAATCAAGATCCACACTAAAAATATCTTTTGCCGGATTAGGATACAGGGCTGTTGCGCTGAGATTTTGTTCTTCCTTCTTTATTCCGGTATTTATGATCGGACTCAAACTGATCTGTGCTACCCAACCCGCATGCGCATAGGGATAATTGAAATTGTAATTGTACGCGTAATAACCACTCATCCAAACCTCACCGGGATTGTTGTATCTGCGTTGAGAACCGGTGTAATCACCCCAGCGTTCTAAAGTTGCTGCCAACAGATCAACATAGGTTGCTCCGTTCTGTATTCGTAAAATAGGAGAATAATCCCCTGCTCCATCTGCTCTAATTGCCGAAACACCGGTATAAACTTTATTCGAGGTGTGATCAAAACTAATGATGGATGTATTGTCAGTTGAAGAATTTCCTGCATAGGAAATATTTGGGTAACCGAAATCCATGGTATCATTCGGAATGATATATCCCGTTACAGTTGGACTCACAGCTGCCGGATTGTTGATCCTGCCATAATAAATGCTAGGCCTGTTATTCCCGGGATTATTAGTATTGTGAACATACTGTATCATGTTATTCTCGAAAAAAGCTCCCAGATTTCTACTGTCATTTGTTGCTAGAGACTGAGTAGTATTTGTTTGACGTGCATCCGTTGGAAAATAATAAGGTACGCTTGCTGTCATCGTTTTAATAGTGACCGTTCCTCCCGGTGCTGCAATGGTATCAGTGATATTCACAAGAAAAACAGTGTCGTTTGTTGAAGCGAGATTTCTATTCGAAATAAAATACATATTGGGTTTGTACAATTTACTTCCACCTTTCACTGGACAGAGATTCCGTATTGGTTTTCCATTGGTATTGATATTGGTATGCAATACAGCAGGCAAAGGCAACCCATTATACCCATCCCCTTTTCTCATTTGCCACACGATCGATTCCACAAATCCCGTTTGCCATGGTTGATTATTCACAAGTAAATTTAATGTTAGAAACACTTCCGTTTCTGTCATGGCCAGCATGGGATAATCACTCCACAAATTATTATTCAAAGGATTACCCGGGAGCATATAGAGATTCCAGTTTCCGGCAGGATTATTGGTTTGAGAAAAACCAATTATCACTTTGCTGGTCGTATCAACGAATCCAACTAAACAAACCAAAACAAATCGATCGGTCTTAGGATCATACATCACTTTAGGATCGAATTCCTGATGCTTGCTATTGATTGGCGTAGTCCATGCCGCCAAAGATTTATACGGAACAACGGAGTTAGTGATCGTATTTCTCACGTAGATATTTGTATTCACAACCGAAATGGCCATTCCATCATTTGAGATCGCCATGTCATTGTCATTGGGCGTACTCAAGCCCCAGTAATTCGCCTGAAAACTTTGTCCTAATGCTAATGTAGGCAGAACGGGTGCCTGCATTTTTGCCGCCTGCTGATGATAATTTGCAGGATAATTGTAGATCTCCATTTTCTCATTGCGCTGACGAGGCATTTCATTCACAAGCAATTTAGGACTATAATCTGTTTTGATCTCACTCAGATTCACTATAGCTTGCTTCTGAAAAACAAATTTTGTTTTATTCTGTGCAAGACTGCATCCTATTGCGAAAAGAAGAAGATGTGTAAAAAAACATTTCATGCGCTCAAGTTTTGGAGAAATAAATATAGTAATTATACCGATAGTAACAAAAGACAGCGCGAAAACATTCGATTTTACTTCTCGAATTGATAATGCGTATAATCGGTCAGCAAAGTATTTAAAAAATCCTCATCACTTTGTTTCACATCATGGATTCCATACTTATTCTTTACTTTCACTGCCAATAGATTTACATGTTGTGGTTGTTCCTGTTGTTTACTAAACTGTAGAACCTCCTTTATCGTATTGGCATCAGCATCACTCAGCATTGCCACCTGATCGTAAACGATCTTGTAATCCTTCACAGCCTGATACAGTATAGTATCTTTAATACTCACTCTTTTATTCATTTGTATCACACTCGTTCCCGCAACCATATCTCCAAAGCGTTGTGACTTGTTCGTGACTGCAACGGCGATCACTGCTACCACAGGCCGGTCAATGATCCTGAACATAGAACGGATCAGATAAGAACCAAAATTGGGCTGAGTGCCATTTAATTTCACCACTTTTATTTTGACGATCTTTTTCCCAAAACTTTGTCCGTTTAAAAATGTTTCACACAAAAGGTGATAGATCATGGCAGGAAGAAGACAAAGGATCATAAGACCGATCATCACCTGATTGAATTGCTCATTCTCCTCGTAATTTCCACTATAAACATTCTTGCGGATAGCAAAATTCAGAAAGATGGTGACAATGATGATCACATAGGCATAAACAAATACCATATCAAGCAAGCCGGCGAGCATTCGCAATCCTACTCCTGCAGCGGCATAGTCCAGACTCACATTCTGTGTGGTATTTATTTTAATTCTTTCCAATTAAGCTCTTGGGAATTGTTTCGAATTTGTATACATTTAATCAAAACAAAGATAAGGAATAAAGGCCCGGACTCATGAAAGAGATCACATTTTTAAAACAGAATACCGAAAAATGGGAATCCTATGAAAAAACAATAGATGAGAACAAGGCAATTTCCCCTTCTCAATTGACCGAAATGTTTGTTGAGATCACAGACGATCTCTCTTTCGCCGACACCAATTACAAAGAAACGCAGACCAAATCCTACGTGAACAGCCTGGCCTCACGTATTCATCATCTGGTCTATAAGAATAAAAAAGAAACCGGAAATCGTTTTGTTACTTTCTACACGTATGAAATGCCGGCCATGTTTGCGCGTTATCACAAACAGCTTCTTTATTCTTTTTTAGTGACTGCCATTGCTACTTTGATAGGGGCATTGTCCCAGATCTACGATGATAGTTTCGTTCGTCTCATCCTTGGTGATTTTTATGTTGATTCTACCATCGAACGAATTAAGGCCGGTAATCCCATTGGTATTTACGGAGAAGGCAATCAATTTTACATGTTCGTTGCCATAACGATCAACAACATCAAGGTTTCTTTCATTGCTTTTATTTTTGGTTTGGCCACTGCTTTCGGCACCTCCCTCCTACTGATCCAGAACGGGATCATGCTGGGTAGTTTTTTCGCCATGTTCTATCAATACAATGTGCTTGATAAAGCTTTGAAAGTGGTTTGGATTCATGGTACTCTTGAGATCTCTGCCATCATCATAGCAGGTTGCGCAGGTTTTGTTTTAGGCAACAGCTTTGTCTTTCCGAAAACACACACCCGAATGCGCTCCTTTGCCCGTGGCGGTAAAGACGGACTAAAGATCGTGATCGGTCTCGTTCCCATTTTCATCATGGCAGGTTTTCTCGAAAGTTTTGTTACGCGTTATACCGAAATGCACATTGCTTTAAGCTTAAGCATCATCGGAATTTCGTTTCTTTTCATTATTGGCTATTTTATTGTTCTGCCTATTTATTTAAAAAACAAAAACTTAATTGACCATGAATAACAAAAAGATCTATTACAAACAAGTGCGCGATCTCGGAGGCATCTTCAGTGCAACTTTTGGATTCATTAAATCGAATTTCAAAACGCTTTATGGAAGTCTGCTTTTTTTTGCAGGACCTTTTTTAATGGTAGCAGCAACCGTTTCTTCCTATATGTTAGGATCAAGTTTAAGTTTTACAAAATTGTACGGAGGTGGTCTCAATCGCATGTATGGCGACCTCATCCTTTCTTATTTTGCTGCCATGATGATCATGTTCCTTGGCATCACCGTTTACAATGTGATACTAAATAGAAATCTCATCGAAAATGAAAAACTTTCAATGGATGAACCGCTCACCTTAAAACATGCTACAATAGAATTCTGGCCCGATTTCTGGAGGATACTCGGTAATTCCCTGCTCGTTGTCATTCTTCTCGTAGTGGCCACTGTAGTAATTGTATTCGTGTTTGCCGGAATCTTTGCCCTGATGGGTGGAGGAAACAGTACGGGTTCCGTGATATTGGCTGTGTTGGGCGTAATCGCCCTATTCATCTCCATGCTTTTGTTTGGCCCTATCCTTGCCTATGTCCCAATGGCTGCCCTGTTTGTTTGTCAAAGAGATCAGATCGGTATTTTTCAGGCATTGGGAAAAGTATTTCGTTACTTAAAAGGAAATTTCTGGATCACTTGGGTGGTGAGTATGGTTGGACTTTTAGTTTACATGGTGATGGGTACAGTAGTACAGATTCCGGTATTTATTGTCTCTTTGATCACAACCTTTAGCAGGGTTAACACAACGGTTGGTTACGGATTACAGGATCAGTCTACTCCTATCCTGCTCATTGTGGTAACAGCAATAAGTTCACTTTTATCTTATGGTGTTATGGTCATCTATCATCTCATTGCCATCTACCAATACACTAATTTGGAGGAGAAAAAAGAAGGCGTATCCATCATCGATAAGATCAATCAGATCCAGTAATGAACTTTTCCTGTTCTGCAAAAATATTTTTATTGCTACTGCTCTTTTTCAGTGGAGGAAATATTGTGCAGTCAAAAAAGAAACAATCGCTTCAGGATTCTTTGAATGAAATTGCAGAACTTAAAAACAAGCTCCGTCCACTTGTTGATACAAGTGATCTTACTAAAGTAGTCCCAACCAAAAAAGGGGAAGAGCTTCTTTTCTCAGATCCCCAACTTCAATACGATGCATCCTCCGGTGAGAAAAAAGGTTTTCTTGAAAAACTATTGGATTGGATCTCAGAAAAACTCTTTGGAAACGTAGAAGCCGGGAATGTGATGACTGCAAGAAATATCTTGTTGTGGACAATCATTTTCATTGCCGTTGGATTCGTAGTTTGGTTATTATGGAGATCGGAATGGGCTCGACTGATCAGAGAAAAACCTAAATCGATCTCTTTTAATTTTTCAGATATTACCGAAAACCTCGATACGATCGACTTTTCGAAAAAGATACAAAATGCTGTTTCCGTCGGAGATCTTCGTCTCGCTATTCGTTGGCATTATCTCCATTTGCTTTATCTTTTGAATAAGAACAGTACACTAGTTTTTGCACCTTATAAAACCAACATTGATTACGTGAACGAATTAAAAGGAAACAAGGAATTGTTGCCCTTCCAGCAATTAAGCAAAGTTTACGACTATGTTTGGTATGGAGAATTTGTACTGACAGAAAACGATTACCGCAATTACGCCGAACAATTCAATCAATTTGAAAGATCACAAAATGTTCAAGGGAAATAAAAAATACATTTACCTCTTCTGTGGCATTTTTGCCTTGATCATTTTGATCCAGTATCTTCTGCCCAAGCCAGTGAACTGGACCAGGACCTATCAGTCAAAGGACAAATCACCATTCGGAACCTACGCTATAAAAAATCTTTTAAAGAATGTATATGCCGAAAATGTAGAAGAAAATAAAAAGACATTCTATAATTTGAATTCGGAAAATGGAGACAGCTCTTCACTCATCGTGATCAATGATAGGCTGGACTTGAATAAAAATGATGTCAAAGCCTTATTTCAATTATTAGAAAAAGGAAAGACCATTCTATTGAGCGCAAATGAATTCGGAGGGAAGTTCAGCGATTCATTGCATATTAAAACAGAATATTCCAGCTTTACCTACTTCAACAGCTTTGACTCTCTGTTAAAAAAACCGGGAGAAGAGATCAGTTTTCTTCCAAAGAACCAAAGCAGATCTTATGTCTATCCTCAGGCTTTCTGGACTTCCTACTTCACCAATTATGATACTTCCCTTTTTAAAATTCAAGCAGTGACCATGCGCGATAAAGCTTGTCTCTTAAAGGGAAAATTCGGAAAGGGTACGCTTCTACTCATGAGCGCACCCGATGTATTTACCAATTACTTTATTGTGAAACATGAGAACAGACAATTGGCTTATTCCATTTTAAGTCTGGTGAAAAACAAAACCATTGTCTGGGATGAATATTACAAAACTTATAATGTAAGTCATTATTCCTTCATGAAATTCATTTTGGAAAGTGATGCGCTTTATTCAGCTTACCTTCTTTTGATCTTCAGCATCATTGCGTATATGATCACCGAAGGAAGAAGAAGACAGAGAGCTATTCCTATCCTTGAGCCGATGACTAATACTACACTTGAATTTGTGAATGTGATCAGTCACGTTTACTTCAACAGTAAAAATCACAAACACATTGCCGAAGAACGCATCAAATTCTTTTATGAATCGGTCAGGAAAAAATTCGGCGTCAATACAAATGATTTGAACGATCAGTTGGTAAATGATATCTGTGTACTCAGTGGCATTGATCAAAAACAAGTGAAACAATTATTCACGTATTGTGAAAGAATAAAACATCAAAATGAATTGAGTGAACTAGAACTAATCGAATTAAACAGACAAATAAGTAATTTCAATAAAAACAGTTTAAGATAATGGAAAATAACTTCGAAAACAGAGTTGATCTGAGCGGATTGACCGGAAAAATGCAAGGCGCCAAAGCCGAGATCTCCAAACACATCATTGGTCAGAACCAAATGATCGATCTATTGCTAATAGCTTTGTTAGCCGATGGGCATACATTGATTGAAGGTGTGCCCGGTGTTGCAAAAACATTAACGGCTAAATTATTGGCAAAAACCATTGATGCCGAATTCAAACGAATACAATTCACTCCTGACCTGATGCCGAGTGATATCATTGGAACTTCCATCTTCAATGCGAAGAATGCTTCCTTTGAATTTAAGAAAGGACCACTCTTTGCGAATATTGTTTTAACGGACGAGATCAACCGTGCTCCGGCTAAAACACAGGCCGCCTTGTTTGAAGCGATGGAAGAAAGGCAGATCAGTGTGGATGGCACAACCTATAAACTGGATGAGCCCTTCATGGTGTTGGCCACACAAAATCCGATCGAACAGGAAGGAACCTACCGTTTGCCGGAAGCGCAATTGGATCGCTTTTTGTTCAAGATCCATGTAAATTATCCTGCATTGGAAGATGAAAACACCATGCTGACCAATTTTCATACTAACAAGTGTATGATCGATCCTGCACTCGTAAAAGCTGTCATTGGAAAAAAAGAAGTATTGGAACTGAGAAAAACAGTTTCAAAGATCATAGTAGAAGAAAATCTGATCCGCTACATAACGAGCATTGTTCATGCTACAAGAAAAAATCCATCTTTGTTTTTGGGCGCATCTCCACGTGCTTCCATTGCAATTCTAAATGCTGCCAAGGCATGTGCCTGTATGCAAGGAAGGGATTTTGTAACACCGGATGATATTAAGTTTGTTAGTTTCCCGGTTTTACGTCACCGCATCATTCTTACTCCCGAAAAAGAAATGGAAGGGATCTCAGCAGATGCAGTGATACAGCAGATCATTGACAAGGTAGAGGTGCCACGTTGATTTCTTTAACCGCAGAGACGCAAAGAAGGCGCAGAGGGCGCAAAAATAATAATAGGTTAAATTGATTTACGCAGAGACGGAAAGGTTAACGCAAAGAAAAAAATGAAAGAGAATGAAATATCAAAAATAATAGTGGATTGCGCTTTTAAAGTTCATAAAAGTTTAGGGCCTGGATTACTTGAAAGTTCGTACGAAGAGTGTCTGTTTTATGAATTAAAAAAATCAGGATTAAAAGTTGAGAAACAAAAACCATTGCCGTTAGTTTATGAAGAAGTGAAACTAGAAATTGGATACAGAGTAGATCTTATCGTTGAAAACAAGGTGATCATAGAAGTAAAATCAGTTGATGCACTCAATGACGTTTTTCTAGCACAAGTGCTTACTTACCTTAAACTTTCCGGTTGTCAACTTGGCCTTTTGATAAACTTTAATACTAATCTGATCAAAAACGGAATAAAACGCGTGGTCAATAACCTGAAAGAATAAAAACAAGAATAAAGTCAATTTGATATACTTTGCGTTTTTTTAAGATATATAAAATAAACATGGTTGATAATAGTATCAATAAACTGCGCACTTTGCGCTAAACTCTGCGCTCTTTGCGGTTAAAAATGGAAAGAAACAAAAAAATACTCAAGCAATTCCGGTTTACCTTTCGGTTCTATGTGCTGATATTTTCTGTTATTCTCCTTTTTATCTTGTCCTTTCTGTTTCCTGTTCTTTATAACATAGCCTTTAGCTTGCTTCTTCTTTTATTGATGACAGCCCTGATGGATGTTATTCTTCTCTTTAAGAATAAAACTCCTTTAAGCATACAGCGTCACAGCAAATACCAGCGCTTAAGCAATGGCGACCAAAATGAATTGCAATTGCAGGTAGTGAATCATTGTAATTTTAAAGTATGTCTCGATCTTATTGACGAATTGCCCGTTCAGTTTCAGTTCAGAAATTTTAAAATATCCATTCAATTAGAATCTGCCGAAGAAAAGAAACTGGCCTACACCGTTCGACCTCTTACCCGAGGAGAATATCATTTCGGAAAAATAAATGCCTTTTTAAAAAGTCCTTTGAATTTGATAGAGCGACATTTCACCGTGGAAGAACCTTTCCTGATGAAGTGTTATCCTTCCTTCATTAAATTACGTCAGTTTGAGTTGATGGCCATCAGCAATCGCTTATCCGACACCGGGATTAAAAAAATAAGACGCATTGGTCACAGTAGTGAATTTGAGCAAATAAAAGAATATGTGATCGGGGATGATATTCGAACCATCAATTGGAAAGCCACAGCGCGCAGAGATCAGCTCATGATCAATCATTACCGCGATGAAAGAGCACAACAGGTTTACTGTTTGGTGGATATGGGACGGATCATGAAAATGCCCTTTGATGGAATGACCTTATTGGATCATTCGGTGAATGCAAGTTTGGTATTAGGACATGTGGCCTGGATAAAAGAAGACAAACCCGGACTGATCGGCTTTTCGAATAAAGTTACATCGATGGTGAATGCCGACAGAAAAGGAAATCAATTGTTGCGTTTGCAGGAAGCCTTGTACAATGCCACGACCGATTTTTCAGAAAGCAATTACGAAGTATTGTTATCGACCATTCGCGCCAAGATCACGCAGCGCAGTTTGTTGTTGCTCTTCACCAATTTTGAAACCCTAAGTGGTTTAAAACGACAAATGAAATACTTGCGAAAAATGGCTTCGCAGCATTTACTGGTACTGATCTTCTTTGAGAACACAGAATTGAAAGAACTGCTTGCTAAAAAACCACAATCCACTTTTGAGATCTACGAACAAACCATTGCCGCTAAATTCGATCATGAAAAAAGACAGATCAGCAAGGAATTGCAACAATATGGAATTTTGAGTGTGTACACGACTCCCGAAAAATTAACGGTCAATACACTGAATAAATACCTGGAGATAAAGACCAGGAATTTGATTTAACAAAAAAGGCCGTCATTTCTGATAACCTTTTTTAATTACACTTCGCTGAGGAATCTCCGAATATCCCTAGAACAAAAGATGAATTTAAACCGAAAAAAACTAATTAAATTGAATCTCATACAAGTTGTTATTATAGTTGAGCTCGATTTTTAAAGTATGTTTAGTCGTATTTTTTGAGGGAATAAGCTTAAGTATTTTCCATTTCATTCCTGATTCAAGAAAAAGATTCTTTTTCAAATAAACATTATCGAATTCATAGTAGATTAAAATATAATTATAGTTTTCTGTCCAATTATAATTAATTTTACCAATACAACTATGCGATACGACATTTCGTCCAGAATACGGATTTGCTGTCATTAATTCCATCTCAGATATATTTTGACTACAGTAAATATTATTCGGATTTTGGAAAATATTTAAGTATTGTAAGCTATCAACCCCATTAACTTTATAACTCGTTATAAATCCTCGCATCAAATCGTAACCCTTAGGATTTTGGAAAAGTTTCATTGTATTTTCGGGATATTTCTTTCTACATCCAACAAAGAATAATAACAAGACCAATGCTAAACAATAGTTTATTATCTTATTCTTCATCTTCACTGAATTTGTTTTATTTATTTATTTTCTTTTTACTTTCTAAAAAGGCATCTTTTATTCCTCAATAACATTTAAATCTGACTTTCCGAAATTTGAAAAGACATACACGAAAAAATACTATCGAACAATTCAGCAGAACTAATATAGAACAAATTTATAATAAAACAAATGATCATTGCTTAGAAACAAGATCTAACAAAAAAGGCCGTCATTTCTGACAGCCTTTTTTTCATTTAATTGGATTCTATTTTAAATAACTCAAAAGTTTTTCTACACTCACTTTTGCATCACCATACAACATCTCTGAATTTGGTTTGTAGAACAAAGGATTGTCTTCTCCTGAATAACCTGCAGACATTGAACGCTTCATGATAATTACTTTTTCAGCTTTCCAGGCTTCAATTACCGGCATTCCGTAAATTGAACTGGCCGGATCATCCTGTGCACTTGGATTGACAACGTCGTTCGCTCCAATTACCATCACCACATCGGTATCCGGCATATCATCATTGATCTCATCCATTTCCAATACGATATCGTAAGGCACATTGGCCTCGGCTAATAATACATTCATGTGTCCGGGTAAACGTCCTGCCACCGGGTGAATGGCAAAACGTACATTTTTACCTTCCTTACGTAAGGTTTGTACCATTTCGTAAATAGGATACTGCGCTTTTGCAACTGCCATTCCGTAACCCGGAACAATTACAACCGATTTAGCTTCTTTCAATAGATTGGCAACTTCTTCATGATTCAACGCAGTTACTTCTCCTTCGATTGCTTTTTTCTCACCACCAGAACCATTACCGGAACCGTTAGCGAAGATCACCGCAAAGAAAGGACGATTCATCGCGTGACACATGTGCATTGAAAGAATAGCACCCGAACTTCCTACTAAAGCTCCGGTCACAATTAAAAGATCGTTCCCTAACATAAATCCTGCTGCTGATGCAGCCCAGCCTGAATAGGAGTTTAACATGGAAACAACCACCGGCATATCACCACCACCAATAGCCATTACAAGAACAATTCCAATAAAAGATGCGATCGCAGTCATGATCAAAAGATAAAGCATTCCATCTGTTCCTTCTGCGCTGCAAAAGAAAACACCAAGTACAATACATGCTCCTAGTAAAATCAAGTTCATTGTTTGAAGTCCTTTAAAACTCCATGGCTTTGAAGGAACTTTGCCATCTAGTTTTCCCCACGCAATAATGGAACCGGTGAAGGTAATGGCACCAATGAAGATACCTACAAACACTTCCACTAAATGGATACTATGGGCAGCACCTGTAAGCGCATGCGTTTTAGGATCGAGGTAAGAACCAAATCCAACCAATACAGCTGCTAATCCCACAAAACTGTGTAAGATCGCAACCAACTGAGGCATGGCGGTCATTTCAACTTTACGTGCCAGCATTAGACCGATCAAGGATGCAACGGCTATTGCGGCAATGATGTAAACATGTCCTGCTACTCCTTGTCCTAATACCGTAGCAATGATAGCAACGATCATACCAATGATTCCGTAGAATACGCCGCGTTTAGCTGATTCCTGTGAGGACAATCCTCCTAAACTTAATATGAACAGAATACTTGCGAAGAGGTAGGCTGCTGTTTGTATTTCTTTTGCGATAAACATAATTAATTCCTTTTTATTCTATTAATTTTTTTGTGCTTGAAGCTTAGACCTTTTATTTTTTGAACATTTTCAGCATACGATGTGTCACAACGAATCCACCCACAATGTTGATGCTGGCCACTAAAATGGCAATGCAAGCTAATATGGTCATTGGATTCATGATATCATCTGTTGTCTGCAATAAACCTCCTACCACAATGATACCACTGATGGCATTCGTAACAGCCATTAATGGTGTATGTAAAGAGTGAGCGACATTGGTGATCAATTGCCATCCTACGAACACTGCTAAAATAAATACGGTAAAATGTTGAATGAATTCAGCCGGAGCAAATTTTCCTACTAAGAACAACAAACCACCTACAACAGCTAAGCTGATGATCATAGAGGTTGTTGCCTTCTTCGCTTTTTCGTCATCCGAAATTTTTATTTCTTCTGCTGTTGGAGGAGCTGCTTTTTTAGCACCACCACCGGCAGTAGGACTCACAGGAAGCGGAGCCGGAGGCCAGTTGATCTTTCCATCGTAAGTGACCATGGCGCGAGAAACAACAGCATCCTGCATATCAATTTTCCATTTCTCAGCTTTACCCATATCATCCAATAAATGACACAAGTTATTTCCGTATAATTGAGAAGCCTGACTTGGCAACTGACTTAATTTACCAACGATGGTAACACCATTTTTAGTGGTAAAGATCTCTCCGTTCTTTGTGTAAGCACAGTTACCTCCAGTTGAAGCAGCAAGATCCACGATCACCGATCCCGGTTTCATGGCATCCACGTGATAATCCAACCATAACTTTGGAGCTGGTCGGCCCGGAATCTGCGCAGTGGTAATAACAATATCAACTTCCTTTGCTTGCTCTAAGAACAATTTCATTTCTGCTTCAATGAATTCCTTACTCATCTCCTTTGAGTAGCCGGATGATGTTGCTCCGTCTTCTTCAATTTCTACTGTTAAGAAAGAAGCACCCATGGATTGGATCTGTTCTGCTACTTCTTTACGAGTATCAAAAGCTCTTACGATTGCGCCCAATGAATTGGCAGCGCCGATAGAAGCTAGTCCGGCAACACCTGCACCGATCACCAGTACTTTTGCTGGTTCTACTTTACCAGCTGCTGTAATTTGTCCATTTAAAAATCTTCCGAAGTGATAGGATCCTTCGATCACTGCTCTGTATCCTGCGATGTTTGCCATTGAGGACAATACATCCATTTTTTGTGCTCTGGAAATACGAGGGATCGCATCCATTGCAACAGCATTCACTTTTTTATCTGCTAATTTTTGTAACAAAGGTTGATTTTGAGCCGGCCACAGGTAACTAAGCGTAACCAAACCTTCTCTCATCATATCAACCTCCTCCATCGAAGGTTCTTTCACCTTCAGAACGATATCCATTTTGCCGTAGATATCTGCAGCAGTAGGTACGATCTTAGCGCCTGCTTCTTCAAATTCTTTATCGGAAAAATTGGCTCTTGCGCCAGCGTTTTGCTGAATATAAACTTCAAACCCTTGCTTTTGCAGGCGTTTTACCGTTTTGGGAGTTGCAGCAACTCTTAATTCATTAGGAAAAATTTCCGATGGTATTCCGACTTTCATCTTATTCTGATTTTAGGATAACAAATAACGAAAAAGGATTGTAGAAATACAAATGAAATATTGAGAAAAAAAGCGTATCGAAAGGGGTTTCGTACAGTGATTTTGTGTTATTCAGCGAAATTCAGTTGATTGCCCCTTACTTCAAAAGATCAGGTCTTCTTTTTTTTGTTCGCTCCACACTTTGTTCATGGCGCCATTTATCTATATTGGCTGTATGGCCGCTCATTAATATTTCCGGAACTTTTAGTCCGTTATATTCAGCCGGACGGGAATAGACCGGAGGTGCCAGTAAATTATCCTGAAAGGAATCACTTAAGGCGGAAGTTTCATCATTCAAAACACCAGGTAAAAGCCGAATAACAGCGTCACTCAAAACAGCGGCCGGCAATTCTCCTCCGCTTAAAACATAATCACCGATACTGATCTCACGGGTGATCAGGTGTTCGCGCACACGCTCATCCACACCCTTGTAATGACCACAAAGAAGAATGATGTTTTTCGATAAAGAGAGTTGATTGCAAATTTTCTGATTCAGTAATTCCCCATCAGGGCTCATATAGATCACCTCATCATAATCACGTTCAGATTTAAGTTGCTTGATGCATTTGTCAATCGGTTCTATCATCAAAACCATCCCTGCTCCACCTCCAAAAGCATAATCATCAATTTGCTTTTGTTTGTTTTCCACGGCATAATCACGAAGGTTGATCACATTCACCTCTGCTAATTTTGCAGCGATGGCGCGTTTGAGAATAGAGTGTTGGAAATAACTTCCCAAAAGATCAGGAACTGCACTTATGATGTCGATTCTCACACCACAAATTTAAGATAATAAATAGAAAAACGGGTCAAGGGGACAATTGAGCCTGTTCAATAAAAATAATGTTAATCCTGTTTTTTCACTTAAAAGGGGTGATTGAATACCGCTAACAGACTTCTAACTTTACCTTGTGAGTCGAACAAAATTCATATTACTTCTGTTTTTTTTCTCTTCACTTCTATTCTCTAAGAATAGAAATTTGACGGCAGTACGTACTAACGTCACCCCAAAGATCGATGGTATACTTGACGACAGTTGCTGGGCGAAGGCAGAAGTAACCGGTGACTTTATACAGCGTGACCTGTATCCCGGACTTCCCTCACAGCAAAGAACAGAAGTAAGGATTCTGTATGATGATGATGCAATTTATCTAAGCGCTCAATGTTATGATTCCGCTCCCGATAGTATTTTAAAAGAATTAAGTACAAGAGACAACGAAGCCAATGCAGAATTATTTGGAATATTTCTCGATACATACAATGACGACATCAACGCATATGGATTTTTTGTCACCTCCGCCGGAACACAAATAGACGCACGTTACAGTGAAAACAATCAGGATTTCAATTGGAATGCGGTTTGGCTCAGTTCAGTTACCGTTAACAAAGAAGGATGGGCGGTAGAAATGAAGATTCCTTATTCTTCTTTGCGTTTTTCAGCAAAGGAAGAACAAAGTTGGGGTATTAACTTGATCCGAAAGATAAGAAGAGCGAGAGAGAATGCATTCTGGAATCCGGTCGATCCCAAGATCAACGCCCTGGTGAGACAATTCGGAGATCTCAGTGGATTGAAGAATATTAAACCACCCGTGCGCTTATCCTTTACTCCCTATGTAGCGGGAATAGCCAATCACTATCCCTACAACGATAAAAATGTGAAGGATCTTACTTACAATGTGAGTGGAGGGATGGATGTTAAGTATGGATTAAGCGATGCTTTTACGCTTGATATGACCTTGGTTCCGGATTTTTCACAAGTGCAAAGTGACAATCAGGTTTTAAATCTCACACAATTTGAAGTTCAGTTTCAGGAAAGGAGGCCGTTTTTTACAGAGGGTACAGAACTCTTTAATAAAGGCGGCCTGTTTTATTCGCGAAGAGTTGGAGGCGCTCCCTTTGATGCGGCCAACGCAAAAAGAGAATTGAGGGCAGGAGAAAAAATAATTAAAAATCCATCTCAGACACAATTACTCAACGCGACAAAATTATCAGGAAGAACCGCCGGCAAACTGGGAATAGGATTGTTTAACGGCTTATCGAATAATTCTTACGCAACGCTACAGGATAGTGCCGGAAATACCCGAAATGTACTTACCTCTCCACTCACCAACTACAATATTCTTGTTTTGGATCAATTTCTCAAGAACAATTCGTTCATCACTCTCATTAATACCAATGTTACCCGCGAAGGACATTATCGGGACGCGAATGTAAGTGGAGCGGGATTTCGATTCAATAACAAAACGAACAATTATACTGTTGGAGGCAAAGCGGTAATGAGTAATATTTTTTACGCCGACAGTGCATTGCCTTTTACAGGATATCAGACCAATTTTGATATTGGAAAGAACGGAGGAAATTTCAGATGGAGTTTGTATCATTCCATTAATTCAGATCGTTATGATCCGAATGACCTGGGTATTCTAACCATGAGAAATAACACGGAGGCAGGGTTGAATCTGAATTACAATATTTACCGGCCATTCTGGAAAGTGAACAACCTATTCAATGGTTTGCGAATTGTCTATCAACGCATGTATGATCCGAATGCATTCTGGAATTTTGGATTGTATGGAAATCACAATACAACACTCACCAAACAGTTTTTCACTTTTGGTCTGAATTATGGTATCGAACCGATCATTACCTATGATTATTATGAGGCGAGGATCCATGGCAGGTATTACACCTATCCGATCAATTATCGCGCTGGAGGATTTCTCTCAAGCGATTACAGAAAACCGTTTGCCATTGATGTGGAGGGGAATTACAAATACTTTCTGGAGAATGACCGAAATGGCTATTACATTGAAGTTTCACCGAGATACAGAGTAAACAACAAACTCTCCTTTATTTATGAAATCTCGAATGACATACAATACGACAACATTGGTTTTGTGAATTATAATCCAATGAATGATACCATTACTTTTGGAAGAAGAAATTTACAAACGGTAAGCAACATCATTTCCGGTGCCTATAAATTCAACAACAAAATGTCGCTCACTTTTCGTATGCGCCATTACTGGTCAACTGCAAAATACCTGCAATACTATACATTGCAAACCAATGGTCGTTTAAGTCCTTCCGATTACGGAACCGATCATGATGTGAATTTCAATGCTTTTAACGTAGACGTTGTTTACTTCTGGCAATTTGCTCCTGGAAGTGAATTGAATGTGGTTTGGAAAAGTGCCTTGCTGAGCAGAGCCACAGATATTGACTTTGATTACTACAGCAATTTCAGAGGCTCTTTGAATTCGCCACAAAACAATATGGTATCTGTGAAGCTGTTGTTCTATTTAGATTATGCCACCACAAGAGGTAAATTCAGAAAAAAGAAAGCATAATGAAAATTGACTTAAAGTATATACGCTTCATCATATTCAATCTGATGTTCGTTCAATAAGTCGAGGTACTCTTCTTTAAAAGAAACTGAGCGATGATGTAACTCCTGATTTTTCACGTAGTCTATCAATCTGTCCTTTTCTTTGGTTGAATAAGTAAAAGCACCATATCCATTTTGCCATCCGCCAAAATTCAAAAATATTTTTTCTTTTTTTATGTATTCAGTAGTGGCTAGTTTAATATCCTTGATCAGATTTGATAAGACAATAGAAGGATTCACATGCAAAACAATGTGGATATGATCTTCGACTCCTCCTATCCTATACAAATGACATTTTTTATTAGAAAGAATGCCGGAAATGTATTTAAACAATTCAGGTCGTGAATTTGCCGATAAGGTTCTCTCCCTGTTTTTTGTTGAAAAGACAACCTGATAAATGATTTGGGTTTAGGTGCTCATAAAATGACTTGTAATACAAATATAATTTGAATGCTTATGTTTGATTGCTACAATTTGTAGAATTGATTATAAATCATTCAAGCCCTTCAGGCTTGTTTTCGTTCAATATTTTAGGCAATTTATATTGAAGCCCTTCGGACTTCTTGAGGTGTTTTCTGCTTGAGCTGATCCTGTTGAATCACATAAAACTATTCCTAGTATAAACATAAAGTCATGAATGATCCCGAAGAGATCCAATTCGAGCAAGACCTCAGAAGATCAGATACCACTCACAATGCTTAACGAATTGAAGTCCTTCGGACTTCTTGAGGTGTTTTCTGCTTGAGCTGATCCTATTGAATCACATAAAAATATTCCTAATATAAACATAAAGTCATGAATGATCCCGAAGGGATCCAATATGAATAATACAAAACTTAAAGGCAAGAAACAACCACGAAGTGGTTGAATAATTCCCAAATGTATATCTACTCAGATTCTAAAAGTGAAGATAATCCCTACAACAGATCATTCGCCAGATTCGCGAGCTCACTTCTCTCTCCTTTTTCAAGGGTGATGTGAGCATACAAAGGCTGGCCTTTAACTTTCTCGATCAAATAGCTTAATCCGTTAGATTGTGCATCCAGATATGGGGTATCGATCTGATGTATATCACCGGTGAAAACGATCTTCGTATTCTCTCCTGCTCTGGTAATAATGGTCTTTACCTCATGTGGCGTGAGATTCTGTGCTTCATCTACAATGAAAAATACATTGCTCAAACTTCTACCACGTATGTAGGCAAGTGGACAAACAACCAGCTTTTGTGACTCCACCATCTCATTCAACTGCTTGTGCTCTTTATCTTTTTCACTGAATTGGCTGCGGATATACTTTAAATTATCCCATAGGGGCTCCATATAGGGATTTAGTTTGCTATTGACATCACCGGGCAAGTAACCAATATCTTTGTTACTTAATGGAACAATGGGTCTTGCCAGATAGATCTGATGATAATTTCTTCTCAATTCCAATGCGCCTGCAAGTGACAACAAAGTTTTACCTGTTCCTGCTACACCTTGTATACTTACCAGTTTAATATCCGGGTTCATGATTGCATCCAAAGCAAAAGATTGTTCTGCATTCTTTGGAATCACTCCGAATGCTGCTGTCTTTATTACTCGTTGCATTGTTTCATCCTCACGGTTATATCTGGCTAAAACACTTTGAGAACCATTTTTAAGAATGAAATACTGATTGGGGTGACATTTCGATTTTTTAAGTACGGCATTCGCCTTACAACTGCCCTGATTGTAAATGGCTGCGATCGTCGCAGCCTCAACCTTGTGGATCTCTGCAAATCCGGAATACAACTCGTCAACCGTTTTAATTTTCCCGGTCTCATAATCTTCGGCATGCAGACTTAAACTTTTAGCTTTTATCCTCAGGTTAATGTCTTTTGTTACCAGAATTACTTTCCTTCCAGGGTTTGATTCCGCTACAAATAAGGCTGTATTCAAAATACGGTGATCCGCTTTTCTGTCATCAAAGATCTTCTCTGCATTGATCTTACTGGAAGAATGCATTTCAATTTTGAATTTCCCTCGGGTTGGACCATTAATTGACGTCCAGTCCTGAAGTGAGTTCTTCCCGCTTAAATTATCGACATATCGCGTAAATTCCCGGGCCGCAAAATTCTTGGTATCATTTCCCTTTTTAAAATTATCGAGCTCTTCAAGCACGGTAATTGGTATGACCACATCATGTTCAGCAAAATTTTTAATTGCCGTGTGATCGTAGATGATGACAGAGGTATCTAAAACGAAGATCTTTCGGTTTTCGGTACTTGCCTTTTTAGTTTTCAAAGCCATGGGAAATAAATTAAATAACTTGTATCAAAGCTATCAATAGACCTTGGCCTTTTAGGTGAAGTCTCAAATTGATTTTAACAAAAGCGTGTTTATTAGGCTAAATAGCTGAATCTCAGAAATTAGATGAACGGTTTGTTTTGAGTATAAATTTTATCTACTTTAGGTATTCTTAAAACAAAGACATGAAAAAACTCTATTTATCACTTGCACTTACCCTCGCATTTTTTGGATTGAATGCGCAATGCATGCTTTACCCTGTCAGTTTAAATCAAAGGGTTTCAAATAGCTCACTTATCGTTGAAGGGGAAGTGATGTCGAAGCAATCTTACTGGAATGCTGAACATAACAATATCTTTACTTCTAACCTAGTTCGAATCACTCAAACATTAAAAGGTTCGGTTAACAGCAGTTTTCTTGAGATAATCACCAAAGGGGGACAAGTTGGCAATGACTTATTAGTAGTTGAACCATCCTTACAATTGAATCTGAATGAAAAAGGGATCTTTCTGTTGAATAATTTCGAGATCATCTCTCAGTTTGGATATGCAATGTATGAAACCTACAGTGACCAACAGGGGTTCGTTAAGTTCAATGAAGATGGAACTGCAAAAGATCCATTCACTACCTACAGTTCAAGTAATGTTGACTTGCGTAATGCACTTACTTCAGAACTGAACAAGTACATTCCTGTTTTCAATGCTCCATCCGGTGGAACTAAGAACATTTCTTCAATGACAGCGTTTATGCCTATCACCGGCTTTTCTCCGGCATCCATCACAGCAGGAACTGCCAGCCAGTTAACTATTACCGGTTCCGGATTTGGGATGACTCAAGGTGCTTCTGTAGTTCGCTTTGCAAATGCAGATCAGGGAGGATGGCCGAATTTCATTACTCCACATGCCAGTCAATATGTTTCCTGGAGTGATACTCAGATCAGAGTGCAAGTACCAACAAGAACCGGTGGAAGCGGAACAGCAGGTACAGGAAGTATTCAGGTAATTGTTGGTGGAAGTACTTTATCTACAGTATCCACTTTAACTATTACTCACGGACAACTGAACGTTCTCTACACGAATACGGTTAATCCTCAACAGATCTTTAATACAAGACATCATGGGACAAATGGTGCCGGTGGAATGTCGTGGAGAATGAATACTGCATTTGACGGAAGTGTTGCCCCAAAAGCAGATTTTCAAACTGCACTCGGAAAATGGCGTTGTGCGACTTTCATTAACTGGCAGATCGGACCAACAGTTGCAACAACTACAGTTGCCGGAGATGGAATTAATGTGGTTGGATTTGACAATGTAGTTTTACCTACTTTAGGTGCTGGAATTTTAGGAGTTTGTACTTCCTGGTTTCAAGCTTGTATCTCAGGTTCAAACATTGCCTGGTATTTAGCAGAACACGATATTGTTTTCGATAATGCTCCTCCGGGTGGATGGTCATACGGTGGTGTTGTGCCCGGCGGTGCTCAATATGATTTTGAATCGGTTGTTCTACATGAATTAGGTCATGGTCATCAGCTTTCTCACGTTGTGAATACAAGTGAGGTCATGCATTACGCGTTGAATGCCGGAGCTACTCCTACTCTCTTATCTGGTAATACAGTGGCCGGAGGAAACGCGGTCATGACCCGAAACTTATCGGGTGCGGTCTGTGGTCAAAATATAATGGTTGCATTGAATGGAGGTAACTGTGCATTGGCAGCACCTACAGCTTCTTTTAATCTAGCTGGTCCGGTTTGTGTAGGACAAGCGATCACATTAACAGATAATTCAACGAATGTTCCAAATCAATGGTTGTGGACAATGACAGGAGGGGCACCAGCCACTGCAACAACGCAAAATGCAACTACCAGTTATGCTACACCAGGAGTGAAGACAATTACTTTGCAAGCAACAAATGGTGTTGGATCAAGTTCCACAACCAGAACGATCAATGTCATTGCTAGTCCTACTTTAGCTGTAACATCTGCTTCTATCTGTGGTGGTGGAAGCGCAGTGCTTACTGCATCTGGAACTACATCTTATACCTGGAATCCGGGTGGACTCACAGGAGCTTCACAAACCTTAAGTCCGGGTTCAACAACAACTTATACGGTGATTGGAAGCAATGGAACATGTACGAATTCAGCAATGGGAACATTAACGGTGGATCCAATTCCAAACATCATAGCATTTCAGTCTTCAACAGCAATTTGTCAGGGAGAAACGGCAACTATCACAATAGGAGGAGCAACGAATTACACAACAAACCCAGGTGGTGCAACAGGAACACTTGTCACTGTTTCTCCTACCTTAACAACAACTTATACCATTACAGGTAATAACGGAACATCTTGTGCAGGAACTAAAACGCTTACATTGATAGTAAACATTTGTACTGCCTTTGGTGAGTTGCAAACGTTAGGAGATCTACAGGTTTATCCAAATCCGGCGCATGATCAGCTTCAGATCTCGTTCGGAACTAATTTCACAGGAGAAATTGAAATTGCAAACATGATTGGGCAGATCATTGATCGCTCAAGCGTAGAGAATTCAATGAATGAAACCATATCAGTGAACGAAATGGCTAAGGGAATCTACATGATCAAGATAAGCGACAGAAATGAAAACACACGTATCATCAAGATCGTGATCGACTAAGGAGTTAAAATCCTATCAAATAAAAAAGGGAACTGAAATCAGTTCCCTTTTTTTATAAGCCTATTGTACTTATGCTTCTGCATGTTTTGAAACACGCTTTCTTTCATTCTCATCAAGAATGATCTTACGCATACGGATGTTATTTGGAGTGATCTCAACATATTCATCTCCCTGAATGTATTCCATCGCCTCTTCCAGACTGAATTTTACTTTTGGGGCAATACGCATTTTTTCGTCTGTACCGCTGGCGCGCATGTTCGTTAATTTTTTCTCGCCGCACAGATTGATCACAAGATCATCAGGACGGATATGTTCTCCGACGATCATTCCAGGATAGATCTCCTCGCCCGGATCGATAAAGAATTTACCTCTATCCTGTAATTTATCAATACTATAAGCAACAGAAGTTCCTCTTTCTTTACTTAACAATACACCTGCGATACGATTCGGGATAGGTCCTTTCCAAGGTTCAAAAGCTTTAAAACGATGAGCCATGATCGCCTCGCCTGCAGTTGCAGTTAAAACATTATTTCTAAGGCCTATGATACCACGACTTGGAATTTCAAATTCAATATGGATCAGATCACCTTTAGGTTCCATCACTAACATATCTCCTTTTCTTTGTGTCACCAGATCGATCACTTTACTTGATGATTCCTGAGGAACATCCACGGTTAAAACTTCTATCGGCTCACATTTTTCTCCATCAATTTCTTTTACGATTACTTGTGGCTGGCCCACTTGCAATTCATATCCTTCACGACGCATGGTCTCGATCAATACTGATAAGTGAAGAATCCCTCTGCCGTAAACAATATAGGAATCAGGTGAACCTGTTTCTTCCACTTTCAATGCAAGATTCTTTTCGAGCTCTTTCATCAAACGATCGCGAAGGTGGCGCGAAGTAACATACTTACCATCTTTTCCGAAGAAAGGAGAGTTGTTAATGGTGAAAAGCATACTCATCGTAGGTTCATCGATATTGATATTCGGTAATCCTTCCGGATTTTCAAAATCTGCAACAGTATCACCGATCTCAAATCCTTCTATTCCTGTAAATGCACAAATATCTCCTGCGTTTACTTCCGTTACCTTTACTTTTCCTAATCCATCAAAAATAAAAAGTTCTTTTACACGTGATTTAAGGATCTTTCCGTCCCTTTTTACCACACTAACCGGCATATTTTCCTTGATCGTTCCACGATAAACACGTCCGATCGCGATCCTTCCGATAAAAGAAGAATAATCCAGAGAGGTGATCTGTATCTGAAGCGTTCCTTCGCGTACAGGTGCATTTGGGATCTTTTCCAAGATCACATCCAGAAGATAAGTAATATCCTCTGTTGGATTTTTATAATCCGGTCCCATCCATCCCTGCTTGCTCGAACCATAAACGGTAGGAAAATCCAATTGATCTTCGCTTGCTTCCAGATTGAAGAAAAGATCAAATACTGCATCATGAACTTCTTCCGGTCGGCAATTCGGTTTGTCAACTTTATTGATCACCAATATTGCTTTTTTTCCTGCGCTAATTGCTTTTTGAGTTACAAAGCGTGTTTGTGGCATTGGTCCTTCAAATGCATCCACCAATAATAAAACACCATCGGCCATATTCATTACTCGTTCTACTTCACCACCAAAATCGGCGTGACCGGGTGTATCAATGATGTTGATCTTCGTTCCTTTGTATTGAACAGAAACATTCTTTGCAAGGATGGTGATCCCTCTCTCTCTTTCAAGATCGTTGTTGTCGAGGATCAACTCTCCGGTTGACTGGTTTTCTCTGAATAATTTACAGGTGTGTAAGATCTTATCTACCAAAGTAGTTTTACCGTGGTCAACGTGTGCAATGATCGCAATGTTCTTTATGCTTGACATTTAAATGTTTTAAGGGCGCAAATGTACAAAATTTTTAACGTAATCTGCTTATAATTAAGCCTCAAAGCAAGGATTTAAAGGAATAATCATCACATATTACGGGTTAAAATTGCATGTTCATCAATAATTGGCGATTTTTAATTAATATTAAGATCCCTGAACTAGTATGAAAATTGCATTAAAGCTTACGATTACCTTTTTTATAATTGCCATCGTTTCCATGCTGGTGACAGGTACCATCAGTTATGTGAATGCAAAGGAAACTTTAAAGGAGGAATCCTTCAATAAGCTCATTGCAGTGAGAGAAATGAAGGCAACGCAGCTTACTTCCTATTTTTCACAGATAAAAGATCAGCTCATTGCACTTGCTGAAGATCCATTCATTACAGATGCAATGAAAGGATTCAAAAAAGGCTATTACAGTATTACGGACGAACTGAATAAACCAGGATTGCTAACGAGTTCTGCAGCTCACATCAATGATTACATCGATACTGCTTTCACTCCTTTTCTTGATAAAAATGGGATTTCTGTAAATCCTAAAAGTGTTTTTTCAAGAGAACCGAATACTATCGTTTTACAAGATTATTATCTTGCCTCTAATCCATACGAACTTGGCAAAAAACACTTGCTTGATTCCATTCCTGCAAAATGCACCTACAATACAATTCACAAAAAATACCATCCTATTATACGAAGTTTTCTGGAAAGATTTGGATATTATGATGTCTTTTTGGTTGATGAACATGGAGCCGTTGTGTATACCGTTTATAAGGAAACAGATTTTGCTTCTTCATTAACAGAAGGTCCGTTTGTGAACACCAATCTGGCCCTTTGTTTTAAAAAAGCATTGCACCTTGGAGTACGTAATGAGGCTGCTTTGGTGGACTTTAGTGAATACCTTCCTTCCTATAATGCACATGCTTCCTTTATGGGCACTCCTATCTATGAGAAAGACAAGATCATTGGAGTTCTGATCTTTCAAATGCCGATCGATAATATCAATAAGATCATGACCAGTGATAAGGAATGGGAAAAAGTAGGGTTGGGCAAGACAGGTGAAACGTACATTGTAGGAGAGAACTTCACGCTCAGAAATCAATCTCGCTTTTTGATCGAAGACAGTACCAATTATTTCAAAATGCTTAAAAGCATTGGAACGCCCAGAGTCGTGATCTCGAAGATCAGAAATTTCAATAGTTCTGTCGGTTTGCAGGAAGTAAAGACACTTGGAACAAATGAAGCATTGAAAGGACATTCGAATAGTTTGCTGATCAAAGATTATCGGGGTGTATCCGTTCTATCGGCATTTAAACCTTTGAGTATTTTTGGAATGAATTGGGTCATCATGAGTGAGATCGATGAAGAAGAGGCCTTTTCATCCACCGAAACCTTAAAAATGACCATCATCAAGGCCTTTTTCATTTTATTGGTATTGATGCTCATCTCTTCAATCATAGTTTCGCGTCAAATCACCAAGCCACTTAAGGTTCTTGAGAATGACGCTGTAGAATTATCAAAAGGAAATCTGGATATCAACATCAATGTTGAGAGAAGTGATGAGATCGGCTCGCTGGCAGACAGTTTCAGGGCCATGCAGCGATCTTTAAGTGATCTGATCCACGGCTTAGAACACAAAGTAAAAGAACGTACAGCAGAAGTACAGAATCAGAACAATATCATTCTTCATAAACAAAAGGAACATATTGACAGCTTGAATTACGCGAAGAGAATTCAACAAACCTTGCTGGCTTCAGACAAATTTTTGACTAAATATTTACCAGAGCATTTTCTGCTTTTTAAACCGAAGGATATTGTGAGTGGAGATTTTTATTGGGCTGCTAAAAATGATAGTTATTTTTATCTGGCAGTTTGCGACAGTACAGGCCATGGTGTTCCCGGTGCTTTCATGAGTTTGTTGAATATGGCTTTTCTGAACGAAGCAGTGAACATGCGCAACATACAAGAACCTCACAAGATCATGAGTTTTGTTAGGGAACGTTTGATCACCAATCTTTCCAAAGATGGGAGACAAGATGGAATGGACGGCATCATTCTCTGCAAAAATTTGAAAACGGGTGAATTTACTTATGCCGCAGCACACAATGCTCCGGTAATCATCAGTGGCGATCAAATAATAGAAGGAGAAGCGGATAAAATGCCAATCGGAAAAGGGATAAGAGATGAGGAGTTTAAATTACATACAGTGAATGCAAAACCGGGAGATATCCTGGTTGTTTATACAGATGGTTATGCAGATCAGTTTGGTGGGCCAAAAGGCAAAAAAATGATGTACAAACCACTGAAAGAAAAACTGAAGCAATTCAGCAAATTGCCGCTTTCAGATCAAAAACATAATCTTGATTCTTTCTTTGAAGAATGGCGAGGTGATCAGGAGCAGGTTGACGACATCTGCATGATTGGAATAAAAATTTGAGCAGATGGAGGAAATCCCTAGTGAATTTCAACAATCTATTATTCGAACCTCGGGATTGACGACATCTGCATAAGCGGCATAAAAATCTACACGCAGTGTTAATGTTGCGAAAGAGGCCTGAAAAACTCAGGTCTCGATCGGATCACCATTTGTGTTCTTTCACAACATCTACAAAGAATTTTACTTTTCCTTTATCAAGATCGGGATACAACCCATGACCTAAATTACAGATATAATTCTTTTTTCCGAATTGATTCAACATTGCTGTTGTCTCTGCAATGATCTTTTTCTCATCGGCATAAAGCAAACAAGGATCTGCATTTCCCTGAAGTGTTTTGTTTCCGGTTTCCTTTCGAGCGTTTAGAGGATCGATCGTCCAGTCTAATCCAATAGCACTACACTTGGTTTCAGCGATCTTTGCAATTGCATAATGTGCGTCCTTTGCAAAAACAGTAACAGGTACAAGTGGAGATAATGCATCGCAGATCATCGAAATGTATTTCAGTGAAAATTCATAATACATCTTTTCACTTAATACACCCGCCCAGGAGTCGAATATTTGAAGCAGATCAGCGCCGGCACTCACCTGCCCTTTTAAATAATTGATCGAGCTAAGGGTAATTTTTTCTAAAAGCTGATGTGCCAATTCAGGATGAGTGTATAAAAATTGCTTTGCTTTACTAAAAGTTTTGCTTCCTCCTCCTTCGATCATGTAAGCAAAGATAGTCCAGGGCGCTCCGCAGAAACCAATTAACGGAACACGATCATTTAAATTCTTCTTGGTCAATTGCAAAGCCTTCATCACATAATCCAGATCTCCAGCTTGGGCAATTCTCAGATCCTCTATGTCTTTTTTTGTTTTGATCGTTTTTGGGAAGAATGGTCCCTTCGCCTCTATCATTTCATAAGGCAGCCCCATCGCTTCCGGTATCACAAGTATATCACTGAAAATAATGGCTGCATCCACTCCAAGAATATCAACCGGTTGTATGGTTACTTCACAAGCCATCTCCGGATTTTTTACAAATTCAATGAAGTTCTTCGCTTTACTTCTTACTGCTCTATATTCTGGCAATACTCTTCCTGCTTGTCGCATCAACCAAACTGGCGCACGCTCCACCTCTTCGCCCCTGGCTGCTCTCAATAAAAGATCATTTTTTAACATGGCGCAAATTTATAGCTTTTAAGGTTTTTAAAGTCATTCAATTGTCATATAAATTTAAGATGAACTTGATTTTTGTCAGGATGAACGGCTCTGCTTGTGTAGATTTAGGTTGTAAATTGCAGAATGAATATCTCTATGAAAAAATTATTGTCACTTATCGTAATGTGCTCTGCTACCCTTCTTCAGGCTCAGCAGCATTTCTGTTCGAAAGCGAAATCTGCATCTGCAAGTAATAACTTGATCCTTCAGCAAAGAACTTCTCAACTTCTGCCACAGATATCACATGAACTTAAATATGATGTGAAATTTGTACATCTGGATCTGAATCTTGAGAGAACAAACAAATATGTTATTGGTGGGGTCAAAACGGTGGCAAATGTTATCTCACCTACGCTTGATACGTTTCAAACCTTACTTCATCAGGCGTATACAATTGATTCAATTCGTTTCAACGGTGCTTTATTAGCGAGTATTAGAAAAGACAGTCTCATTAAAGTGAAACCTGCTGCACCACTTGCGAACGGCAGTAGCTTTACCGTGATCGTTTATTATAAGGGAACTGCGCCAACAGGTGGTGGTGCTATTGGAAGTGGTTATAGTAACGGTAATTCGCAAACCTGGGGCAATCAGGTAAGCTGGAGTTTAAGTGAAAGTCTGGTGGCCTATCATTGGTGGCCTTGCAAACAGATCCTTACTGATAAAATTGATTCTTCATGGGTTTCCGTCACAACTGATTCTACTAATAAAGTGGGTTCAAACGGTCGACTTAAAAATGTAGTGATCATAGGGAATAAAAAACGATATGAGTGGCAATCCCGTAAACCGATCGATTATTACCTGATCTCTGTTGCTATTGCCAAATACAAGGAATACAAACAATATGCGCATCCACTCTATCTGCCCAATGATTCTATTTTCATTCAGAATTATATTTACGACAACGCGATCAATAATCCACAATGGATCAATACACAGAAAATTCAACTGGATAAAATGCCACAAGTTCTGGAATTTGAAAGTAAAATGTACGGAATGTATCCTTTCTATAAAGAAAAATATGGCCATTGCATGGCTCCATTCGGAGGAGGTATGGAACATCAGACCATGACCAGCTTAGGATATTTTGATTATTATTTAGACGTTCATGAACTTGGTCATCAGTGGTGGGGAGATAATGTGACATGTAAAAGCTGGGGCGATATATGGATCAATGAAGGCTTTGCTTCTTACACCGAACATCTTGTAGCCCAATACCTGGATAATGCCAATTTTGCTTCTAATTTAACTGGCGTGCATAATAATGTAATGAGTCAGCCGGGTGGTAGTATATTCTTTGCCGATACATTGAATACAGCCAGAATATTTGATTCAAGACTTACTTATAATAAAGGTGGTGCTATTATTCACAGTCTTCGTTTTTTAACGAATAACGATACTTTGTGGTTCAATACGCTAAGAAGTTTCCAAAACACCTATAAGAACTCAACTGCTTCAGCAATTGATTTTAAGAACCACTATCAGTTACAAACAGGTATTGATCCTACAGTCTTTTTCAATCAATGGTATTACGGAGAAGGTTACCCGACATTTAATGTGAAATACGCAATTGGAGGAAATGTATGTTATATTCAAAGTACACAAAGCACAAGCACACCTTCAAGTGTTGCTTTATTCGTCACGCCAATTGAGTATAAGATACAGAGAAGTGGTGCTGCTGATACTACCATTCGTGTGATGCACACAAACACCATTGAAAACTATTCTGTCGCCCTAACCGGAACAGTAACAGGTATTGTTTGCGACCCAAACAACTGGATCATCAACAGAGTAATAGGTCCAACACTTGACCAGTCGATCATTGGAATTGAAGAATGGAGTTCGGATATTTCTGCTTTCAATTTGGGACCCAATCCTACAAAAGGAATTATTCGTATAAAAAATGCATCAGGCCTCGTTTTGAATGCAGTATTAATCGACCTTAACGGAAAATTATTACAAGAAAAGATCGTTAACGCTAATGCTGAATTTGATCTTTCACCCTATCCAAATGGAGCTTATTTGGTGTCTTTAAAAACTATAGAGGGAAAAGAGATTATAACAAGAAAGGTGATCAAGCATTGAGCACCCTTACTAACAAAAAAGTCCTTCTGAAAACAGAAGGACTTTTTTGTTTAAGATCGATTTCCTTATTTGAGCAAGGTTACTTTACCTGAGAATTCTTTTGATTTACCGAGATTGTTTGTCAGCTTGATCTTCCAAACATACACGTCTTGTTTCAACACTTCACTTCCTCTCTTTGGATAGGTTCCGTCCCATCCTTGCGTGAATTCTGTTGTTGTGAACAAGCGCTCACCCCATCTGTCAAAAATATTCAACTCATAATTTGTAATTCCAAATCCTTTTGGCTGGAAGATATCATTCACTCCATCTCCGTTCGGAGAAAATGCATCCGGAACATAAATTCCAAAGTCATCTCCAACTAAAATTGGTTTCACGATCGTATCCTTACAGCCGTGGTCGCTGATCACGATCAAGGCAACTGCATAAGAACCCGGATCGAGGTAAGACATATTCACCACGGGTTTATAAAAGGCCTGTGCTTTAATTTGTGAGAAGGACCATGACCATTCGGCAATTGGCGCTTCGCGTGATGCATCTGTAAATTCAATGTTCTCATTGATGATCGGTTTCGTAGGACTGAAATTAAAATCAGCAACCGGAATTGGCCATGCATCAACTCCTAAAGAAGATACATTCTTACATCCATAGATATCCGTATACTCAGTTGCAACTATGTAGTGGCCAGGCTTTGTATAACAGTAACTAGTTGTTGTACCCGATCCATTTCCTCCATCTCCGAAACGCCAGCTGGAAGCAATGATCTGACTGCTGCTTTGCTGACCAAGATTTACACACAATGGAACACAACTTCCGAGTTTGTCACTTGTGATCTTGAGATTTGGTAATGGACGAACAAGCACATTTACATAACCATATCCTTCGCAACCGATGGCATCATGCACAAACACGGTATATACACCAGAAGCTTCCGTACTCAAATTATGTAAAGGAGGATTTTGTAATACAGAAAGGAAGTTCAAAGGACCTTCCCATGAATATAACAAGGCATTGGCTGCACTAGCCGTTAATTGAATGTTTTGTCCTGAACAGATAGGGCCCTGATAACTTGCAGTTACAGTCGGCATAGGATTTACTGATACTTGTGCAATACCCGAATTCACACATCCATTTAGGTCTGTTACAACTACAGTGTAAATACCGGCCATGTTCATGTTCGCATTTGGAATAGTAACTGTTGCAGTTGATGCTGTGAAACCTAATGGTCCGGTCCATGAATAGGTATTACCTCCACCAGCCCAGATTGTAATTGGTTTATTCGCACAAACAGTTGAACCAATAGTACCGACGAATGGCAATGGATTTACGCTTACTGTAATAACACCGAATCCCACACAACCCTGCAGATCTGTTACTGTTGCTGTATAAGTACCAGCATGAGTCATGCTTGCATGACTGATATTGATACTGCTTCCGATATTAGAATAATTATTTGGACCAGCCCATTGATAAGCAAATCCACCATTACCACTGATGGTTAAAAGCTGATCCTCACAAACCGGTGCATTCGTTACAAGAATTGGCTGAGGTAATGGCATCACAGTTGCATCATAGGTTGCAAAACTGGTGCAGAATCCTATTGAAACACTTAAAGTATAAATACCTGAATTAGCTTGAGTAACATTCGTAATACTTGGACTTGCCAAGTTACTGACAAAACCATTTGGTCCTGTCCATGTATAAGAAACGGCACCGGATCCATTCAAATTAAGGGTTCCTCCAAAGCAAGGTGTATTAGAAGTGATAGTTGGTGAAGGAACAGGGATCACAGATACATTGGAAACCGCAGTTCCAGTACATCCACCTACACTGGTTCCTACAACTAAGTATTGACCCGTCATATTTGGTTGAGCATTTGGAATCACTGGGTTTTGAACAATGGACATAAATCCATTCGGACCGGTCCAAACATAGGTGCCAGCTCCATTCGCAATTAGATTCAGTGGCTGGTTGCTGCAAATTGTTGGACTGTTCACTGTAACTGTTGGCAATGGATTCACCACGATCTGGAAATTAGCTGTATTCGTGCAACCATCGACAGATGCGCCAAGAATAGAATAAGTTGTAGTTGTAGTTGGAGTCACCACAAATAAATTGCCATTGATGTTCCCCGGATTAGTGGTGTATGTTGCAGCACCGTTAAGGGTAACATTCGCACTATTTCCAATACAGATTGCAGAAGGATTAGGAACTGCAGTTATCGTCGGTGTAATGCCAACCGTTAGTAATACGGTTCCTGTTCCTGTACATCCTGCGCTGCTGGTTCCCGTTACGGAATAAACTGTTGTAACAAGTGGGCTAACAGATAAAGTGGATCCTGGAATTGCACCTGGATTCCATGTATAGGTTCCACCGACACCTGCTCCATTTGCAGTTAAAGTGGCAGTGCCTCCGTTGCAAATAATTGTCGGATTTGAGAACGCTGTAACAGTCGGTGAAGGATTCACGTAGACCGTTGCTGTTCCACTACAATTTGTTCCCGAAGAAACAACTGCTGTATATGTACCCGGTTGATTGAAGTTAATTGTGAAAGTATTATTTGGTCCGACAATTCCAGGTCCAGACCATAATACGGTATTTGTATTCGTATTCGGCGAAACAGACATTGTACTTGGCCCAGTAAAACAAGTAGGAGCTGTAATGGTTGGAACCAATAATCCACCTAAACCAACAACGGTATAAGATGCAGTAATGGAATAGCCGGGACAACTATTGCAACCACTCAGAGTGAAAGAATATACTCCGGGTTGGTTTACATTGATCGTTGGCGTGTTTTGTCCATTCACAATTCCGGGACCTGCCCATGTTATGTTACCACATGTTGGTGTAATTGGCGTAGTGGTTGGAGTACCATAGCCTCCAGTCCAGTTAAAACTACCGTTACCTAACACCTGTGCAACCAAAGGTATTTGAGGTAAATTACAGGTTAATGTTCCTCCTTGAGGAGCAACAATAAATCCGGTTGGAGTCAATAAAGAGCAACATGCGTAATCCCCACCACCAGGTAAAGGCTGCACCGTGCTGATGATATTTGTACTTCCAACGATCATGTTACCAATATAATCAGTGCCATTACTGTTGTAATACATCATTCTTACCAATGGATTGGGCGTATTCAAGATTGCAAATCCACCACCGGCAGTTTGACTGATCATTCCTGTTATGGACCATGAGCAAGTTAAAACACCTTGAGGATTGTAGCAGTAAATTCCCTGTTGATTATTTGCGCGAAGAATGTAGAAATAGTTTTGATCATCGCACACTACATCATAAGGACCACCGCCTCCAAATGCAGGCACAAGAGTTGTAAGCAATACATCCGGTCCTGTGCCGTTGTACATGTAAATATTTCCGGAAGCACCAACAAGATTATATAATCTGGAAGAGCCACCACCAAGGTTGACCGCTGCACCGTTAGTAAGAGCATGGCCTGTATTTACCCAGTTACCGGCGTTGTTATAATACCAGTACGTACCACCATTCGTTGTCCACCAAGTTGGATTGGGAGCAGGAAATCCAAATGCAGGCCCTATTGCCAAACCACCAGCACCAGGCGGTAAATTCGTCAGCACATTTGTTGGAGGTCCATTCGGTAATGTATGCCCGTTAATGATAGTACCATTATGCGCATAAATGGAGTTGGTGGGGCAACTTGGTTGTTGTCCCGGTTGTTGTGCGAACAAACTGCTGACTAAAAAAGTCAGTAGAAAGGTCAGGTTTAAAAAATTTTTCAATGTGTGTAATTTAATTTAATCTAAAAGTACTTTCTTTTTCGAATTCTGGTCATTTACTTACTCATTCATATTCGCTTTTGGCTCAATAAGCGAGAAGGACCTCAAAGAATAAAAATAGCAATTATCGAATGCGAAATGCTTACCACTCGTTCAATTTCCAATGAAAAAGAGGTGATTTTTCAATAAAATGAGGGTAATATTTTTTCCTAAATGGCTTTAGGATATGAAAAATTAGAATCTCTGCATAAACGCATGTCCATTTTAAATTGATTAATTTCACTCAAAATAAATTATTATGGAAGAACCGATCAGCTCAGGAAAAAGTCCTATTGCAGTACAACTAGAAGATGGAAAAACTTACGCATGGTGCTCGTGTGGCAAATCTAGCAAGCAACCATTTTGTGACGGATCACATAAAGGTTCATCATTTGTACCAAAAGTATTTGTTGCAACTGAAACGAAAACTGCTTACTTGTGCGCATGCAAAAAAACAAAGAATCCGGGCTTCTGCGACGGCACTCATAAAAGCCTTTAAGGATTTTGCTCCATGGGCTTGAGAGAATTTTCTCGTTAGATTAATTGATACAAAAGAAAAACTAAGCTGAACTGTCAAATGAGCTTTTGTTTTTCATATAGCTTTTAGTACCCTACGGGTTGGATTTATCGAACTTTATTGATGATTTCCAAGCACTTAGGTTTCTAATGAATTCTCGTAGTTGGAAATCGCTCCTTTAATTCAAAGAATCGTCTCTTAATTTCTTTGAATCAAAGGTATTAAATAAAGTCAAAAATCAGCATCGCTCCCTGAAGCTTTATAAGTTCAGGAACGGTATAAGTCCCTAATACCTCCTGCCAAGTTTTTCCGGTCAAATATTCAATTTGTCGGCATTCTTTTGTGAATTGGTAGTCTTCCTCCATTTTCTGATCCTTTGGGTTAATTTGCCAAATTTAGGGCAAATTTATCGCTTTTAGTATTCTACCATTTCAGGTTGATCCTTGAAAATAGAAAGCCGTTTAAGCTTTTTAACTTTTATGTCAAGGCTATCAATTTCATTGATAATTTCCTTTCCAAAAATTTCGGTCATACTCCCTCTACAAGAAGCGATTTGTTGCTTGACCTCCTTTATAAAAGTTATTTTATTCTCTTCAGTTTCATAACCTAACTGGGCAGCAACACCGTAAAGTCCCAATGATTGCTTTTTACTTCTTTCAAATATCTTTGAAAAAATGCTTTCGATTTTTACGCTGTTTTTCATTGCTTACATTTTCTACTATTAAATAACGGTAAAATTATTTATTTGAAGAAACTATGCAACGGGTATTTATACCCCATTTTCAATAGGTATAAATACCCGATAACCACTATTTATACTATGAATTTTCAGAATTCAATTATGGGAAAATCTCTCTTAACGCCACCGTGCAACTTCTTGAGCTTAAATTAGCCTGAGAAAGAATCAGGGCAGATTTCTTGCCAGTTTAAAATGATGTATCGTTCTTTGCCATTATCAAAACTGATCCCAATGCTAAAAATTAAGAAGGACGTAATCATAATTGAGGTTAAACATCCTTGCCCTGAAGAATTTGCTAAAGATTTGAAAAAAGCTATTATTGAAGTTTTGCAGAAACAGGAGGTGGAATTTGAATCATCACAAGATTCTCAATTCCGCACTCGCACGTTATTGGAACTATTAAAGCAATTGGAGTAAATCCGATCAAGCCATAACGTAAATCAAAAAAACGACTTTTTACCTTCAAGTATTATACCTTTCAGTATAATTCATGTTAACTGCTCTTGTTTTAAATTTAAAGCGTTTATAAATCAAAGAACGAGCAACAGCGGAGAATTACTCCGCTGTTGCTTTTTTTAAGGTTTTTTTATTCTTTACTTTTCGATTCTATGGATTCTTTTTGCTTCATCAAAGCCAACCCACTTACCCTTGCTGTCCTGCCCACGATTAGCTAATTCTCTGCGCACCAAATAAATCAAGTCAAAGTCTCCTTCGATAGCTTCGGCAAGCAGTTTACTACTTGTTAAACTAAAGATAAACGCAGGATTGTCGTCATCCTTTCTATTTGCATAATAGCGAGCATCAAACTTCCCTTTTGATTTCTCCGCAGTTTTATCCCACACTTTTAAAGCCATCCCCATCTGCGTCATAAACGCAGTAAGGTTCGGATGTATTTCAGTTACAACATCGTAAAAATTTACGCTTTGTTCTTGAGCGATGTCTAAAATTTCAATGTACTCGCCATCCGTTAATTCAAGATCCCACTCACGTTCAATTACCCCTTTTAAAGAACGGATTGTTGAATTAAAAACGATTGTTTGTTTAGGCTTTTCTCCTTTAACCATTTCAGAAGAAGCTTTGCTGTGTTTTGCTTTTAATTTTTCTTCTCCTGTTTTAGTTAACTGACCACCCATCTTTTTCCAAATGTCTCCGGGGATTTCCTCCCTAACAATGGTGTCTGTTTCCATTGCACGGTTCATCGCTTCTTTATATTTCTTTGCTTTATAAAGGCGATTAATTTCTTTAAGAACTGCATGGTCACTTTTATTTAAGTGTTCCGGCTCAGTCCAGTCTTCGATTGTAGTTGCTTTCTTTTTCATAGTGTCTACGTTCGATACTTTCTTTGGAACTTCCAAGTTCTTTACGCTTTTTCTGACACCATTTAACTCTTCCATATCTCCAATGGGAGCATCATCGAATACTCCCATCTTTCCACCTTGATTAAAACGACCGTACTGAGTTGCAATACCTTTTTCCGGTATTTCAATTACAACATCAACATCATGCTGAAACTCGTTGTTGCCTTTGAACTGACCGCCTTTAGTTGCCTGAAAAATAAATACAAAAGACTTTCCTTTGTTTTGCATTTTAAGTTTTTCCAGGTCTTTCGCTGTAAGACCAAGTTTGTTTACAGAGTCAAGAAAAATAAAATCATAAGAAGAAAGTTCTGTAGGAAGTGCATCCGATACAAATAAATTTTCGTGAGCAACATCTTTATCCTTTAACTTTTTCTGCAACGTAGCATCAAGCTTCTCTTCTTTGGCAACGTATAACACCTTGCCATGATTTCTCGCTAAATAGCCGGCAAAATCAATGCACAAATAACTCTTACCCATCTTAGGCATTCCAAATACCATCGCAGTAAAACCCGGAGCAGGATCGCCAATAAAGTCAAGCCATTTTCCTGAGAATCCAATTGTATTAAAATGAAGGTTTGTGAATTCCTTACTTGGCATTATGTTCACCGGAACATTTCCCAATCCGTTTAAGTTCTTCTTTTGCTTTTTTTCTTTTGCATAAGACTCGTCAATATCATCGTAAGCATTCTCATACTTTTCAATAATACCTTTTAGCTTCTTAAGTACTTCAGGACGCAACATAATATGTTTAGCGTTCCGCATGGAATTAAATGCTTTCAATGCAGACTCCTGCATCTCCATGATTTCCTTTGCAACAGGCGATTTTTTTGTAATCTTCTTTTCCGTGATTGCTTTTTGAAGATCATCTATAAATAAACCAATGGTATTTTTATAAAGCACCTTGTCGTGGAAATTCAGATACATGTTAATGAATTTTATTTCATTACTAATACCTGCAAATTTGTTTTTTGAGCCACCGGATACACCATTGCTTTTTTCCTCTTTTGCAGCAATAGCTTTTTCCAAAGCAGCCTTTCTAATTTTAATTTCAGGAGTTAATCCATCTTCCAATTCAGCATCAAGTTCCAAACGATAAATCATTTTTAATTTATCGAGTGGCAAGTCTTTGTATCCTGCGGCATCCTTCTTTGCTCTGTCAATGATTGGGTTGCCATCTAAGCCTGAAAGATCTTCTTTGCGGTCGATAAATTCCTCAAGTTTATCAAACGTCAAATCAAATACTTTTTTTGCTTCAGCATCATTTTCATAAATGCCCCAATCGTTGCCTTTGTTAGTTTTCTCTTCAATCACCAAGTGAGATTTTTTAAGCACCTCCGGCAGATTCTCAAAACCAACTTCACTAATGGCTTTAAAATAATTCTTGGTTGTTATTCTCATTTTGATTTAAATTTTAATTGCGTTAATTGTTTCGTTAAACTTTGTAAGTCCTTTCTTTCCTTCAAACTCAGCGTGTGTATAAAAGATTTAGCTTTTGCAGGATCGTAATTCATAACGATCATTTCCGTTTTTACTTTATCGGTGTGTTTTGTTACTGCAACGCTTTTAGTAACCTTTTGAACTTTCCACTTGTACTTATTGATGTAAGTGGTTAGAATTTTTGAAGGATAAGAACTTAACAAAAACTTTCCCTTTACCTTGGAAAGCGCATTGAGAAGTTCTCGGTAATCGTCTTCCGTATAACCTTTATAGTGACCTTGATCCGAACCAATGTACGGAGGGTCTGCATAGATAAATGTTTCTTTGTCATCGCATCTGTTTATTACTTTGATTGCACTATTATTTTCGACTTGCACTTTTATAAGTCGGTGTTCATACTCCTTTGTAAAAGCATCTCTTTTATTGGCGAGTGCTGCTTCTTTTGAATCATCCTTACCAAATCCCCAAGAGCCTATCATGCCAGCGAAACCTTGATTGGTTGCTGTCCATAATGCCCATGCACGTTTCACATCTGAATACTTTGTGGGGTTATTATAAATCTCCATCGCTCTTTTATAAAGTTCACGACTGTGTAAGGTTGATTGAATTTCTTTTTGAAGTTCAGGGAACTTCGTTTTTATTACTTTGAAAAAATTAATGACTTCATTATTGATATCATTAATCACTTCTACTTCCGATTTTGGTTTAGCAAAAAATACTGCACCACCACCAAAGAACGGTTCGCAGTACAATCTGTGCTGCGGAATCAAAGGGAGTAGGTATTTTAATAGGGTTTGTTTCCCTCCGTAGTATGTTATTGGTGTTTTCATTTTTAATAAGAATAAAGAGCCTCCCGAAAGAGGCTCTTTGATTTTAGCTATAGATTAATGCTTTTCTGTTGTTCCAAATTTTGTCGAAGTTTCTGTTGCCTCCTGCCCATTGGTAAGAATAAACACCATTCGTTTTGGTTACTTTCTGAATTGCCCAAACAGGCGCATCAACTGCTGTACCCGGCACTGCAAATCCGTTATAAACTGCATTAGGACTACTTTCATCTACCAACTTAGGTTGGAAATATGTTTTATCATCTAATGAATTTACTTTCGCTTGCAAGTTCCCAACAACAGCTTGAAGATTTTTGATCTCGTTGATCTCTTCTGTTTGTTTCGCTTCGGTTGCTGTTCCTGTTACATTGGTTTGTAACATTCCAATGATTTGATCTCTTAACTCCTCAACTGTTGCAGTTACTGGAGCAGTAACATCTGCCTGATCAACATAGATGTTGTTTAGCGCACCTTGTCCGATATCAATTTTGATAATGGTATCTCTGACGATTTCCACTTCACGAACTTGATACTTCAGAACAAAACGTGATGCGCCATTCTCGGTAATTTTTATACTACCTCCGTTATTTTCAATAATAGTTGCCATACTTAGTCTTTTTTATTTTTGTTTATATATTCAACAATGCTCTCTCCGATAACCGCTCCCATAAAACCACCAATCATCACATAGGGAACTG